>P_2C_Liq_1_UnCtyDRAFT_1000151_pt1 | contig 29156 bp, 26 predicted proteins | sample Pon2CUnioCityCA_2_FD_10234 | JGI IMG/M metagenome (IMG submission 10234) | reverse complement strand
GCCTCAGCCACATCATGAAGGGTGACAACACTATCGCCCCCTAACGCCGACTGAATCATCTCAGCTGCTGATTCCGTATTTCCGGTTTGGGTTCCGAAGAAAAGACCAATTTTTGACATAATATTAGAGATTTAATTGCGACAAATTTCAGAAAAACAAGTTTCTGGGAAACATCAAAACCCATCTTGTAGGGGCGAACGGTGTTCGCCCTCACAGTGTGATATCCAAGGCAACACATTAGACCATAGACTCGAACTCCTTGATAACGAATTGATTGTTTTTGACTTAACGTTGAGAAGATACCGACATATTAGAGAGTTGAACTGTCTCCAAGGAAGTCGTCGAGTTTGGAAACACTGACCGACAACTCGGACAAAACCAGGTCAGTTCACGGCGACTCACCTGACGCAGCAATTTTCCTGAACAACAAGGACAGTTCATAAGTCAATGTGTGAAGAGCGATAACAGAGGAGAGAGAGGAGAGAGATGAGAGAAATTAGATTAGGTTGACAAGGAATCTAATGCTTTATCAACCCGACGAAAATCGAAGCCCATGGCTCGTAAGGCGTGCCATAAATGTCCTTGCAGGAAGAAGAAAGACAGGAAGAAATGGGCATTAGCCAACCAACAACGAGCCGTATGAGTGCCGAAGGGTAAGTCAGCGGTATCGGCAAAGTAAGGGGTAATTCCAAGTTTGATTTCTAAGGCGGGGCCATAAAACTCCACTGGATAAGCCAAGGTATTCACCGCACAGAAATAGGAGGCGACAAATCCAGCTAATGCAATCCCGCCCAAGGAGTAGGACAAAATCGCTTCCCCGGAAAAAATCAGCACCTTTTTCGCCCAATTCAGCGGCGGAACTACGATATGCCAAATTCCACCCCCAATCAGCATTACGCCCACATAAATATGGCCACCCACCAGGTCTTCTAAGTTATTAACACTGGCGAAATGGGTTTGATAGCCGTAAATCACAAAGGGATTCAAGGTGGGTTCACTGACAACACGAACCGTCTGACTCGCCGCATCATAGAGTCCACCCCAATACATGGCTTTCGCCACCAGCAGCAAGGCCCCGGCTCCTAAAAAGAGCAAATGATGTCCCAAAATGAGACCCAACTGTTTGGGGTCATCCCATTCAAAATGGAAGCGTTTGGCACGGCCTGAGGCGGTTTTAAGGTCTTCTGGGGCTTTGAAGGTATGGAACAAGGCCCCGGCTCCTAAGACGGCGGAGGAAATCAGGTGAATCGCCCCCACGACGAAGTAGGGATAGGTATCCACAATCTGTCCACCGTCGCCGACACCCCAGCCGAGAGTGGCGAGGTGGGGGAGAAGGATTAACCCCTGTTCTCCCATGGGGAGAGTCGGGTCAAACCAGGAGATTTCAAACAGGGTAAAGGCTCCCGCCCAGAAGGTAATCAGGGCCGCCTGGGCGACATGGGCGGCGATAAACAAGCCCGACATATCGGTAAATCGGGCATTTCCCGCCCACCAGTCATATTTGACTTTGGGATTATCGTAGGTTTGCATAAGCTCGACTCACAAGTTCGTGGTTTTCAGGGCTTATTGCTAAAGTTAGTCAACAAGCAACTGACCCTTAGACTAGAATCTTTCTCAATAAAAAGCTATTAACTTTTGTAAAGATTTGCAAGATCTAGGGGAGTTCAGGGGGTTGAAACCCTTATTGCGTGATGAAATTCAGCAATTTCCCCCACCCAAGGCTAGCAGACAACAGTGGTAATCTCGGCTACTTATTGATAGTAAATGTTATTACACAAGCTAAAAAATGGGTCGAACGGGTTCCCCCTCTTGCCTTCTNCCCCCTATTCCCTATTCCCTGTTCCCTGTTCCCTCTTGCTATAACATAAGTGCATTCATTCACGAATAGGCCCCCTATGGTTTTCACCCCTGTGATTCTCGCCGGTGGTAAAGGCGAACGCTTCTGGCCCCTGAGTCGCCTGGAACGCCCCAAACAATTTCTCTGCCTCGATGGGAGCGATCGCAGCCTCTTGCAAGCCACCGCCGATCGCCTACTCCCCCTGGCCAACGGCTGGGACAACCTCTGGGTGATTACCGCCAGCCATCTCGCCGACGGAGTTCGTCAACAGTTACCCGAACTCCCCGAAGCCAATCTCCTCATCGAACCCGAAGGCCGAGACACCGCCCCCGCCGTTGCTTGGACTACCCTAGAAATTAGCCAACGCCATGGCCCTGATGCGGTGGTGGGCTTTTTCCCCGCCGATCACTGGATTGACCCCCCCGACGCCTTTCACCACACCCTCCACGCCGCCATTGACGTGGCCCAACACCAAGGGGCGATCGTTACCCTAGGGGTTAAACCCACCTATCCCTCCACCGGCTACGGCTATATCGAACAAGGGGACCCCCAGGGAACCGTCAAAGACTTAGCCGCCTTCCAAGTGGCCCGCTTCACCGAAAAACCCGATCGCCCCACCGCCGAAACCTTCCTGGCCAGCGGACGCTTTAGCTGGAATAGTGGCATTTTCATCTTCCAAGCTGGGGTAGCCCTAGCGGAACTGAAACAATACGCCCCAGACTTGATGCAACAGCTTCAGCAAGAAGGGGTCAACGCCTATCCCAGCCTAACCAAAATCAGTATCGACTATGCCCTGATGGAGAAAACCCAACGGGCCGCCGTCCTTCCCGTCTCCTTTGGCTGGGACGATCTCGGCGATTGGAACGCCCTCGATCGCCTGCGATCGGACAACACCAGCCCCCAATCGGGCAACGTTGAACTCGGCCGCCATATTGGGCAAGATAGCCAAAATAGTATTTTTTATAACAGCAATCCCGACGAANTGATTGTCACCATTGGCTTAGACGATGTGGTCGTGGTTCGNGATGGCAATGCGACTCTCATTGTCAAGAAAGACCGCACCCAGGACATTAAATCAGTTCTAAAAACCTTAAAAGAGGACTCAGAATTACAACAATTCCTCTAACTCAATTTAAATACCTTTCAATCTAAAACTATCTCCTCGGAAACGATTAAAACATGGTCAATATAAATCCTGGTGACTTCAACCCAACCACAATGTTTGGTGTTAGCTACGATGGGACTCCCTCGAACTTCTCAGATCTTGAGGACAACACCAGTCATCCCGATATTCTCACCGATGGCGGTGACTTAATCCAACGTCGAGACTATACCCTAATTGTCGATCGCAGTGCCAACATGATTGTGGTCGATCCCACCCATGACATTACCTTGCAAGCCATCCTAGAAGATGCCACCCTAGCCGTGGCGACTCACTGCGAACAGTTAGATCTCAAAGGAATCGACCTCTACTTTTATAACAATAACTTTCAATACTGCGATCGCGTCACATCCAGCCACATTCCCGCCCTCTTTAGGCAACATCATCCCGTGGGTGACCCTCAATTAGCCCCCGTTCTCCAAGATGCCATTAATCGCTACTTTCACCATCGTCGCTACGGAGAAAGCAAGCAAAACGGTGAAATCATTTTTGTTTTAATTGGCAGTCTTCCCACCGATACAGAACAAGTAAAACAAACCATTATTGCCGCCTCAAAACGTCTCACTCGTGAAGAAGAACTCGGCATTCTACTTCTACAAGTTGGCACAGATCTCGAACTTCAATCCTTTCTAATTAGCTTAGACGACGAATTAGAAAGCCTCGGGGCAAAATTTGACATTTGTGACACCGTGACCTTCGATACCATCAACCGAGCTACCCTCTCGGAAGTTCTCCTTGATGCCATCACCGAATAACCCGCAAACCTATTTAATTGCTCACTTTTAATTGCTCACTTTTAATTGCTCACTGGGAGAACAATCGTCACTGTCGTACCTTGACCACAGCCTTCACTATTGATGAAAATTTTACCCTTCATTAAAGAAATGAGATTCGCGGCGATCGCCAACCCCAACCCCGGACCACGACGCTCCTCTGGACAACCCTCAATTTTCGTAAAGGGGTGAAACAGTTTCTCCTGTTGCTCCGGTGCAATACCGATACCACTGTCTGAGACCGTGATAATCGCCTCAGGAAGCTCATGATAGCTTGTCTTGCCCATCGGACCGCTAATGGCAGTTGAGAGGCGAATTAGCCCCTGTTCCGTGAACTGAATCGCATTCTCAAACACAATCGTCAAAACCTGTTTCAGCATTTGTCGATCCGCCGTCACACACAGCGGCGGCGGGAAGTCTCGCCGTTCCAGTCCGAGGTTTGCCTCTTGCAACGCCACCTGATGCTCCTCAACCACCTCATCTAAGAGCCGTTGTAAATCCACCGCCTCCAACTCAGGAGTCATCTGTCCCGAATGAATCTGAGTCAAATCAGAGATGTTTTCCATCAACTCCAGAAGACGAGTTCCGAGTTTGCGTAACTTGTGTAAATCCTCGAGATCCTGCTCAGAATACGCATGAGGGCGATCGCTCAACATCTCAACCTCGGCGATCGCTTCCCCAATCGGTTTACGGAACTCTTCAGCCAAATTATGCAAATACAAATCTTTCAACCGATCCGTTTCCTGCAAAGCGGCATTCTCCTGTTCCAAACGAGTCACCGTCGTTTGTAACCGCAACGCCAAGCGATTAAAGCTTTTCCCCAACACCCCCACTTCCCGCGACGAATCCTCAAATATCATCGGTAGCGTCGGCGACCACTGTCGTCGTCCTAACTGCGTCATCGACTTACTCAAACGTCGTAGCGGTTCCCCTAACCACCCAGCCAATTGCCAGCCAATAATGCCCGCCGTGACCATCGTAATGCCCCCCAACACTAAGATAATCAAAAGATTGAGCCAAATCGGGTCCATCAACTCGGTATTAGGAACCGCGACCACAATTAACCAATCGAGACCCCAATCATCACGAAAAGGAGTCACCTGCAGAAAATAGCGACCACGTCCCTGCTTAAACTTAAACAATTGTGTCTCTTCGATCGCCTCCAAACTACCAAAATGAGTCACAAGTGCATTAGCCGCCGTGCGAATCGTCCCGTTCGAACTATTGAGAACCGCTAGAGAGCCGTCCTCCTCACCCGTGATCCCAGACCTTTGACCAAACGGTTCAGGAGCCGAAGCGGCGATGAGCCGGCCTTGGCGATCGACAATAAAAGCCTGACCCCCTCGGCTGAGCGTTAACTGCTGCAAAAACGACTCTAGGGGAGCCAACTGAGTCTCCACCGCCAGAGTTCCCTGTAGCTCCCCGGCTGTATCATAGAGGGGGGCGATCGCCAACAAATTTCCCGACGACAACTGCTGCCAAACCGGACCCGAAGCCGGCGGACTGGCGAGGCGATCGAGAATCTCCGTTAAGCCTTGGGGGGGCGTCTGAAATCGGTCCAAAAATCGTCCTTGACGACTCATCGTCACCCCTTGCCAGGGAGGCATTTCCTCATCATTATTATCCTCACGATACCGATACAACCGAGCCATCCCATCCTCATCACGAGAGAGCAGCAATTGTCCTTCCACCCCCTCCCTGTAGAACAGACCCTGAACCTCAAAGGCCTGCATCTGTTCCCACAAATAAGTCCCCGTCACCTGCCACTCCTCTAAACTGATAGTTTCGAGACTCAACGCGGCCGCATTCGTCTGAGCCAACTGGCGGGGGGTGGCCAGATACTGGCTCAAATACTGGAGAATATGGCGGCTGACCTCATGGTGTAACTGAGTCGCAAAATCTTCCACCGTTCGTTGGCCCGAACGGTAAGACGAAAACCCGATCGCCGCCGTAAACAGGACCACCAGTAGAACAATCGGAGTCGTCAAAGCCGTACGCAATGACACTCTCGGAGACGGACGGTTAGTTGAACGAAAAAACACAAATTTTGAGGAGGGTAGGAGGGGCAGACCGGGCGCTGTCGAGGAGATGAGGCGTCACCCAAACGGACTCGACCCGTTAAGAGGCAGTTTTTTAAAGGGTTCCACTACTGACTAGGATATCGCGAGGACAGCCTGTCATTTAACAACCGTCAGGGAAATCCACCAATTTCGATACACTGGTGATGTCAACCCTTCAGGGGATCTCCCCATTACGTCTGATGTTATGGCTGTTACTCCTCGAACCCTAGGCCGCTGGAAACAGGAAAACCGTCCCATTGTCGCTTTGACGGCTTGGGATTATGCGATCGCCAAAATCCTCGACCAAGCTGATGTTGATCTGATCCTGGTGGGGGATTCTCTGGCTATGGTCGCCCTTGGGTACGAGACCACCTTACCCCTAACCTTAGACGAGATGTTGCACCATGCCAAAGCCGTTCGCCGAGGCGTGAAACAGGCCTTACTGGTCGTAGATTTGCCCTTCCTAACCTATCAGGAAAGTCCCCAGCAGGCCTTGCACTCAGCCGGCCGAGTCCTCAAAGAAACCGGAGCCGCCGCCGTCAAATTAGAAGGAGGCCATCCCGAAATGGCTGAGATTGTCAGCAAATTAGTCCGAGCCGGGATTCCCGTCATGGGCCATGTCGGACTTACCCCGCAATCGGTACATCAGCTTGGCTATCGCAAACAAGGCACCACCGACATCGAAGGAGCGCGAATTCTCTCAGAAGCCCTAGCCTTAGAAGCCGCCGGAACCTTCGCCGTTGTCTTAGAACATATCGAAAGTCAGTTAGCCCAAACCGTCACCGACAAGCTCAGCATTCCGACTATTGGTATTGGGGCCGGAGAAGGCTGTGACGGTCAAATTTTAGTCACCCATGATCTCCTCGGATGGTCCGATCGCCAGCCTCCCTTTGCCAAAGTTTATGCCAATTTACGGGAGACCATTCAACAGGCTATTCAAAACTATAGTAATGACGTGCGATCGCCGTCTTAATCATGCCTAGACTGAAGCCGGGATCAAGGAAAAGTAACCTGTTTCGGGACTCTAGGGTCAGTGTTTTTACGTAAATAACAGCCGCTCCCTCAGCAAAACTACAGGGATTTCTGAGCCACTTAACGTGAAAACCACCCTTGACAAACTGAACCAAAATTAGTTATGGCTGGGTCATAAGTTTGTAAAGTTTTAACTCATTCCCCGGAACTCGGTCATAGCCACGAGATATAATTAACGTAAATAACCAACAGGTTAACCTGACGTTAACATCAATTTTCCTCCCTTGAGTCTCTTGACCTTAGTCATATCTCCCATCTCTAATGTGTCTGTGATTCATCTCAATTGTTTCGGGGCCGTTATTCCTTAAAACACAACCGAGCTTGTGTCAAGGGGCGTTCCCGACCACCTATGACCCACCTATCCAGAGGACTCCGAACTATGGCACGCTCCAGATCTCCCCTTGACCGTCCCTATCCTTCCCTTGAATACCACCGCCCCACCAGCAGCCATCGAGTCCGCTCTCGCCGGAGCGATCGCCTTGGATTCGAGGAACGCAATTTAATCAACGATGACGGTGAATCGATCACCATTTACCTGCCCCATCGCCAGTAACGTCCTCTATATCGAGTTTTTCCGTGACATCCTCGGGATGGATCACAGGTTAATCAACCAACCCGAAGAGGTTCTTGCGACTCACTTCGGGTTTTGCCATATCTGACCTGAGATCGTCGTAAGTTATCGCCACAAGTTATAGTGAAGACAACCGCTTAACCAAACCTGCTGGGTCAGCAATTATCTGTGAGTTATTGCATTAACCCCCAATGCCCTAGCCCCGAAGACGGGATCGATCCCAAAGACACCGTTTGTCCTCACTGCGGGTCAGACTTAGTCTTTCAGAATCGCTATCGAATTAACCGACTCTTAGGGACTGGGGGATTTGGCAAAACCTTTGAAGCTCTTGACAGGAGAGAGCTAAAAGTGATCAAGGTTCTCTTCAAAAACCATCCCAAAGCGGTCACCCTCTTTCAACAAGAAGCCAAAGTTCTCAGTCGTCTCGAACATCCTGGGATTCCCAAAGTCGACCCCGACGGCTACTTTACCTACACCCCACCCGACAGCGACGATCCCGTCCATTGTCTGGTGATGGAAAAAATCGAGGGTTTGAACCTCGTCGAATGGCTAGAACAACGCAACAACAAGCCCATCGACAAAAAACAGACCGTCGAATGGCTCGAACAACTCGTCGAGATTCTCGAACAAGTCCACCAACAACACTACTTCCACCGGGACATCAAACCTCAAAACATCATGCGCCGTCCCACCGGGCAATTGGTGTTAATCGACTTTGGCACCGCCCGGGAAGTCACCGGAACCTACCTCAACAAAGTCGGTGGCGGCCAAAACGTCACCGAAATCATTTCCGCCGGTTATAGTCCGCCCGAACAAATTAACGGTAAAGCTGTCCCCCAGTCTGACTTCTACGCCTTGGGGCGCACCTTTGTCTATCTGATGACCGGCAAAAAGCCCACGGAATTTCCCGAAAATCCCCGAACTGGTAAACTCCTCTGGCGTGAAGGCGCCCCACAAATCCCTGAACCCCTCGGAGATGTCATCGATTACCTGATGGCCCCGTTTCCCGGCAATCGGCCCCAACACGCCCAGATGATTCTCAATTGTCTGGCCGAGGCCGAACCGGCGATCGCCTCGACGAAATCCACCCTCACCCTCTCGTTTCAACGCAAACCCAAAACCCCATCGGGCAATGGGGCGACGAAAACGGGCCAACGGGGAGGCAATTCGACGCTGTCCTCGGGCAACTCTTCAGGTCAGACCTCCTCATCCCAGACTCGGACTCGGACCGGCCGCACTCATCCGCCCACCTCAGCGGCCAAAACTCGACGACTCCCCCGACTCCCCCAGATTCAACTACATCTGAGTTGGCAGCCCCTCGTGGCTCTTCTTGTGGCCATCATTGCCCTCAGCCAGGGCTATGGCTATTGGCGCTATGGATTCTTCCCCGCCAATCCCTGGCAATTGATACTCGCCTTCCCCAGTGCCTCGTTTCTAAATACGGTCATGTCTCGTCACGCGGGAGAGGTTCAAGCCCTGGCCCTTTCACCCGACGGAACCTTGCTCACCAGCGGTCACTACCAAGACCTGGATCTGATTGCAACTCGCAACAATATCGTCCTGCAAACCCGTTCCGTTCACGAATCTTGGATTCGGGCCATTTTGATTACCCCCGACGGCAATAGCCTGATTACAGCCGGTGACGATGCCAGCATTCGCATTTGGGATCTGCGCACCGCCATTCGCCGCTTTACCCTGAGTGGCCATGATGGCCCCATCAATGCCCTGGCCCTTTCACCGAATGGCGATCAACTCGTCAGTGCTGGTGAAGATGGAACCGTCCGCATTTGGGATGTCGCTCGGGGCCGGGTTCAGCACGTCTTGTCAGGACATAGCGGTGCGGTGAATGCCCTGGCCCTCTCCTCCGATGGACGAACCCTTGTTAGCGGAGGAGATGACCAGACTCTGCGTATTTGGGACGTGCAACAGGGGGTACAAATTCGCTCCCTAACGGGTCATGAGGGAGCCATTGAGGGGGTTGCATTGTCCGCTGATGATACCTTGATTGCCAGTGCGGCTTCGGGGGACTCGGTGCGGTTATGGAATGTCTTTCCCGGTGCTGAAATCTTTCGCTTGCAAGAGACGGAGGTGTCGGTGCGTGAGTTAGCCTTTTCCCCCGACGGTGCTTATTTGATTGGGGCGGGGCAGCCGCTCTATATTTGGGACTTGGAAACCGGCGATCGCCCCTATGTTTTGCGCGGACACAGCCAGGACATTAGCAGTTTGATTCTCACGCCTGATGGTCGTCAAATGATTACAGGGTCACCCGACGGGACGATTAAACGTTGGACTCTTCCTGGAGCGATCGCCGACCCCGTCAATTCTCAAGATTAACGGCCAAAAATAAAACCTGTGAAGGGAAATTCCCCCCACAGATTGTTCTAGATATGTCCCGAGTCGTTTTGCGTTCCGACTGTATAGACTGATGATAGACGATGAGAGAACCGAACGTGGTCTATCTTAAGGTAGAGATCTCGGTCATCCTCAATCGTCACCTGTTTAGGATGGTGGTCCTCACCGCATCACACCTGTCGTGATCTGGCTCTGTCTTGTGTCTTCCTTGGGCCAAGCCATCTTCAGGAAAATGCACAGGACGTTCCGGTTCCTTATTAAATTTTATGTCAACTACACCTTTGTCGGTCAATATTGTTGCTCAGGATAATGCTTCAGGACTCACNCGNGATGTNCNGATTATTATGGAGGCCTTAAACTCTCCAGACTTTGAGCTGTCTTGGTGTTCGGCCTGTCGCCCCGGCTTGCGCCATCAGTTCCCCCGACAAATGATGGCTCGCCTCGAACAACTCTTGTATCGAGCTCGTCATCAGCAGCCTCGCTATGACGTTAATATTTTCGTCGAAGGAGTCGTTCCCTGGTGGTTTCCCTTTGCCCGCTTTAACCTCTTAATTCCCAACCAAGACTGGTTTCATAGCTATTGGCAACCCTATCTTAAGCATTTTGATTATATTCTCTGTAAAACCCACCTCGCCGAAAGAGTGTTTAGTCCTTGGGGACAAACCTACTATATGGGCTTTACGAGCTGCGATCGCCGCGATTGGCAAATTACCCCCAACTACGATACAGCCTTTCACCTCGGCAGCGATCGCGTCCGTCTCGGAACAAACCTACTCTTAAAGGTTTGGCAACAGCACCCCGAATTTCCTGAACTCACACTGATTTCTAAAAATTCATCTCCGAAAATAGCAGAGGCTAAAAACATTAATATCATCAATGAGTTTGTCCCGGAATCCCATCTTACCCATCTACAAAATCAACATGGCGTGCATATTTATGGCACCCGTATTGAAGGTTTTGGTCATCGTATCATGGAAGCCATGAGTGCGAGTGCGGCCACCGTTACCACCGATGCTCCCCCGATGAATGAGTTAGTCACTCCCGAACGAGGCTTACTCATTCCCTACAGCACAACCAAACCCCAAAATTGGGGCACTCGCTATCATGTTAACGCCAAAGGCTTAACTAAAACCCTTGAAACCCTCTGGGGAAAAACGACTCAGACTCGCCAAGTTTGGGGGGAACAGGGACGAGCCTATTACGAAGACAGTCGCCGAGGCTTCCAGCAGCGCCTTCTAACCATTCTGAAAAACTTATAAACACGAGGTTTCCAGAATTAGCAAGGTTTCCCAATTTTCATCAATAAATCGGGGAGTGCATGACTGGCGAAAAAAACAAGCCCCTAACGACAGCTTTTAATTAGTCATGGAGAGTCCCCTCAGCCGCAAATCGTCCCAGCGCCAACAACGGGAAGTAAAGCCGATAATAGTCATAACGCAGATAGAAATGACTCGGAAACCCCGTTCCCGTAAACCAGGACTCTTCCCAGGTTCCATCGGGTTGTTGCGTCTCCATTAAATAGGCTACACCGCGCTGAATCGACGCTCGCCAAGGGTGGGCTGAGTCGACCTGCAACCCTTTGACAACCGCCATCAATCCCAATAGCGCCCAGGCGGTTTGCGAGGCGGTACTATCTCCATCTCCCTTAAAGCGAGGATGGTCATAACTCAGACAAGTTTCCCCCCAACCGCCATCAGCATTTTGCACCGCCAGCAGCCAATTGGCCCCTCGTTCTAAAGCCGAACGGTGGCGTTGGGGGGTAATTAGGGCTAAGGCCGATAACGCGCCACTGGTTCCATAAATGTAGTTGACCCCCCAGCGGCCAAACCAAGACCCATCCGCCTCTTGTTCCCCTAACAGATAGGCTAAGGCCCGTTCAAACTGCTGCGAGTATTCCTGTAACGGGCCATCTGTTCCCTCGGGGTCTAACTCCCCCGCCATTTCTAATAATCGCGCTGTGACATCGGCGGTGGGAGGGTCAATGGTGGCTTTTAGGTCACTGTAGGGAAGGGCGTTGAGCCAGTCTTGGTCATTGTCCATATCGAACGCCGCCCAACCCCCGTTGGAACATTGCATCGAGAGCATCCAACGAATCCCTCGTGTCAGGGCGGCCTGTTTTTGGGCTTCGTTGGGGAGTTGAGTTTGGTTCAAGGCCATCACCACCACTGCTGAGTCATCTAAATCAGGATAGAAGCGATTGTCGAACTCAAAAGCCCAGCCTCCGGGTTCAGCGGTGGGGTTTTTCACGGACCAATCGCCGTAATCGAGGATTTGTTGGTCGAGGAGCCAGGTTGCCCCCTTGACAATACGCCCATCATCTGGATCGAGTCCTGATTCTACCAGCGATCGCAGCACCCAGGCCGTATCCCAAACTGGCGAGACACAAGGTTGGACCCAATAGTGCTGGTCTGTTTCTACCCCAAAACGGGCGATCGCCTCAAACCCTCGTTGCACAACTGGGTCCGCCAAGTCATAATTTAAACTGCGCAACGCCAACATCGAGTTGAGCATCGCCGGAATAATTCCCCCCCAGTCGCCGCTGGCTTCCTGACATTCAATCACCCATTGTTCGGCGGCTTTCAAACCCTGTTCCCGAAACGGAACCAGGTTCAGGGTTTCTGCGAGCTTAAAGAGATTGTCGAGTTCGACAAAGCCATCACTCCAGTCACCCTGACGAGGTAACTCAAAGCGGGCCGCATGAACCCCCTCAGCATAGAGTTCATCGAGAGACACCGAGGGATTGAGGCGATACACCGGTTTTTGGTCAAAGACAATCAACAGAGGAACCGTACTTCCCCGCGCCCAACTGGACATATCATAAATACTAAATGGCGCTTCACCTGGAAGAAGCATAATCCAAGCTGGAATCGAAGGAATCCCGCGCCAATCGTAGGCCCCCATCAAGGCCAGGTGCATCTTGGTAAAGATACGAGTTTTGCTAATTCCCCCTTTCGCCAAGATAAACTGTTTGGCCTTAACTAAAACCGGGTCATCTGGAGGAACCCCTAGCAGCCGCAATCCTAGATAGGCTTCGACCGAGGTACTCAGTTCGCCACCATCGCCCCGGAACAGTTCCCAACCGCCATGTTCTCGTTGTTCATCTCGCAAAAGTTGTTCGGCTTTCCTCCAGGGTAAACGGTCTTCGAGTCCCCAAATTTTATGGAGCAGAATTACCTCCGCTAACATCGTGACATTGGATTCGAGATCCGCCCACCAATAGCCCTGGGAATGTTGCTGGTTTAAGAGGTAAGTTTGGGTTGTACGAATGGTTTGTTGAAGCGTATTAGTATCCATGAATTATCAAGAAAAAATTGCGATCGCAGCCATTAAAACTGGGTAAAACCCCCATGGCGGGAGATTTCACCTTGAATTTTAGATATGAGCCGCTGCCAAAAGATTAACGCAGGACATCATCTAAATGAGGAACATTAACCCAACCTTGATGTTGACTCGATTCATGGGTTAAATCCATCAATAACTGGGAATAAACCCCTTCTCGAAATGAGGGGGCGATCGCCACTCCACTATCAATTCCTTGAACCCAACGATCAATGGTTCGCAGAAACGGAGCCAATCGTCCATCAGGATAACTACGAGGAAAGGTTAAATTTTCAGGAATATCCAATTCTAAAGGCGGTTTTCCCCCCTTAGACCCGAGTAACTTAAAGCCATGCACATAATCCTTTTGATTATGACTTCCTAGAATCAACGTTCCCGCATCTCCATAAACCTCTAGCCAATGGCCTCGTCCGGCGTAGGTGACTGAACTGATACTCACCTGACAGGGGGTTCCATCGGCTAATTCCAACGTCAACAAGGCCGTATCATCAGCATCGACGGGTTTGAGGATACCGCCATCACTGGGGTCTGGACGTTCAGAAATGGCCGTTGTCACTTGGGCGAAGAGCCGTTGCACCGGACCAAACAACCAGGCAATATAATCAAACGTATGAGACCCTAACGCTCCCAAGGCCCCGCCTCCTTTGTCTTTTTGCGCGTACCAGTTCCAACCTCGTTCCGGATTGGCGCGACTCGACATTAACCAATCAATTTTGATCAGTCGCTTCTGGCCCACATAGCCTTGTTCGAGGAGTTCCGCCAGACGCATCCAGGTGGGAACGCCGCGATATTCAAAATCCATGGCCGCCACAATTCCCTTGTCTTGGGCCAAATGATAGAGGGTTTTGGCTTCCGAGACGTTGAGGGCCATCGGCTTTTCCAGGAGGAGATGTTTCCCGGCGGCGATGGCCTGTTGGGCCATTTCCGCATGAAGAAACGGCGGCGTCGCGATACTCACCGCATCAATATCCGGGGACTTGAACAACTCCTCTAGGGAACTATAGGCCTGGGGAATATTAAACTCATCGGCTACCGCTTGGGCCTTGGCCGCATCGCGATGATACACCCCTTGCACCTTAGTGCGATGGTGAATCTGAAAACCGGGAATATGGACTTTTTGCCCAAATCCTGTACCGATGACGGCAACCTTAATATCTCCGTTCATAATATCTCGCTAATGTTTCAATACTCTATGGTGACAGGCAGACGGCCGGGCGGCTAGTTCCCCTGACGCAACTGTTCGATGCGATCGCAGATCCAATTCACCACCGTTTCCCCCAAGCGCACATTATCAAGTAAGTCAATTTCCCGTACCCCCGTCGGACTGGTGACATTCACCTCTGTCAGATAGCCGCCAATGACATCAATCCCCACAAAGTACAATCCATCTTGCCGCAACTGGGGCGCAACTTGCCGACAAATATCCTGTTCTCGTTCAGTAATCTCAGCTTTCGCCACCCGTCCCCCGACGGCCATATTTCCCCGAAACTCCTCCCCAGTGGGAATCCGATTAACCGCGCCAATGGGTTCGCCATCTAAAAGGATAATCCGTTTATCTCCTTGCTTGGCTTCCGGGAGATATTGTTGCACCATCACCGGAACTTGGCCGTTGAGGGTACTCAGTTCCACTAGGGAGTTGAGGTTAAAATCCCCCACCTGAATCATGAAAATCCCTTCCCCAGCTTTCCCTCCCAAGGGTTTGAGGATAGCCTTTTGGCGGCGTTGCACAAAGCCACGAATCACCGCTTTATCCCGAGTGACGATGGTTTCGGGAATGGCCTCAGGAAACTGCAAGGCGTACATCTTCTCGTTGGCGGTGCGTAGGCCTCGGGGATGGTTGAGAACTAAGGTCTTAGCCGGATTCACATAGTCCAGGATATAGGTGGCATAAAGGTAAGGAACATTCACTGGCGGGTCCGTTCGCATTAACACCGCATCCATGGTTTCTAGGGGCTGCCAGATGGGGGATTCGACCTCATACCAGGGGTTGGCCGCCTGCCAATGACCGTCATGGTTTTCGACGGGAGTTAGGGTAGCCGGAGATAGCCAACTATAGGCCACTCCATCCACGACACCTAATTGATTGGCTTGGGTGGTCCAGACTTCATGGCCGAGATGTTGGACGGCTTCCATGAAGGCGACGGTGGTATCGTGACCGGGGTCGAGGCTATCTAGGGGGTCGAGGATGAAGGCAAATTTCACGGCGGCATTCGGTTGGAGATCTGACTCCTGGTATTTTGCCTTATTTTGGGCGGAANNGTGAANAGTNAATAGTNAATNGNGAATNGNNNNTAGTGAATGGGGGGAGATGGGTTGGAGCTGTTGGTATACTTTTGGCTAGGGTTGATTGTGTTCCCTTGCTGTTGGGACTGACTCTCTTGTTTAGGATTAGCGATCGCTCCCATGACCATTACTGGATATCGACATACTGCAATTCTCGTTTCTGATCTCAGCCGCGCGGAACGGTTCTATGGTGAGGTGTTGGGATTAACGCCGGTGGAACGGCCCTTGTCCTTTCCGGGAACTTGGTATCAAATTGGGGCCATGCAATTGCATCTGATTGTCTCGGATTCCCCTTCGACGGACTTAGCTTCCCCAAAATGGGGCCGTAATCCTCATGTGGCTTTTGCGATTGATGACCTCGATCGCACCCTAGACCGCTTACAGGCCGCTGGCTGTCCCCTGCAACGGAGTGCGTCGGGACGACCGGCCCTGTTTACTCAAGACCCTGATGGCAATATCATCGAACTCAGTGCTGAATGAAGGTTGTTGTCTATTCCTATCGCCTCAGTCCTGATGAGCCGCTTGCGGAGATAGAAACCCCTGAGTTTGGACGGGTTCAGCGGCGCTATTGTGATATTGGGGGGCGATCGCAACTCCAGCAACTCCTGCAAGATTGTCGCCAAAGTCCGGTGGATTATCTCCTGCTGTATCAGTTGCAGGATTTAGGAGATACGGTTGAGGCGATTGTTGAGCATTTACGAGCGTTTCAGGATCTCGGGATGAAGGTAGTTGCGATGGGAGACACGGCGATGCAGACACTCTCGGAAGACCCCTTAGACGTATGGGAGATGTTGCAACATCTGCATCGGGAAACCCATCGCCAACGGTTGCGCCGGGGTCATCAGCAGCAACGACTTCATGGTCATCCGCCGCCGGGGAAGGCTCCGTATGGTTATCGACGCGGCGGCGATCGCTATCGCCTTGATCGTAGCACTGCCCCAGTCGTCAAAGCCTTTTTTGAGCATTTTCTTCTCTATGGCTCTCTGCGGGGGGCTGTGCGTCATCTGGCGCAACGCTACGGAAAACGTATTTCTGTGACGACGGGACGGCGTTGGTTAACCAGTGCGGTGTATCGCGGCGATTTGGCCTACAACGATGGACGGGTTCTCTCCAATACCCATGTGGCGATTCTCTCCCGCGCTGAAGCGGCGCAGGTCGATCGCCTGCTACGACGCAATCGCCGGGTTCCTCCTCGTAGTGCTAGTGCGCCGCGATCGTTGGCGGGGTTAGTCTCCTGTCACCACTGTGGTTGTGGCTTCACAGTTAGCCGGGTAACACGCCGTCATCACGCCGGTGAGTATCTGTATCTGCGTCCCAAGGCCTGTCCTCAAACCCCAAAATGTAAGGGACTCTCTTATGACGCGGTGTTACGGCGTACGGTTGAACAAGTCTGTCGAGATTTGCAACGGTTAGCCACCCAGTTACCGGCTCTCGGAGATGATAGCCGCAAACAAGCTCTACAAGAACAAATTGGTCGTAAACAAGAGCTGCTCAGGGAGTTACCCCAACTTCTCGATCGCGGTATTCTCGACCCGGAAACCTTGGCGTTACGACAGTATCATCTTGAGGCGGAAATCTCTCAATGTCAGTCCCAGTTGGCGGCTCTGACTCCGGTGAACTTACAGGAAACGGCGAAAACCGTGTCGTTACCGCAATTTTGGTGGGATTTGACGGAAACGGAACGCCGCTTTTATTTCCGCGAGTTTGTCCAACAGATTTATATTCTCTATGATGGTGATGACTGGCAACTTCGCATCGATTTCAGTTTCAGTCGTTAACTCCAAAGGTTGAGAATTGTATTGACAATTGGGATTTTGTAGGGTTATAGTCTAGGGATGGATTTTCCGTGGTTTTGGGAATCTTAGAGGCTTGCAAAACAGCCCATTTCAATTCACAATTTGTAACATTTTTATTGCTTATCTAAATAAACAGAAATTCTGACCAATTCCCTCTTTACTTAAACAACAAAAGCTGGGCATAATGGGTCAACTTGAGAGTAGAGAGAATGTTATGGCGATTTTAGGGACTTGGTTCGGTTTAATGTTGTTGGTGCTGTTCAACGGCCTGGTCTGTTTGGTCTTGCCACGACTGCTGTCTCTGGATTGGGCAAGAGTTGTCTCGGTTTCAACAGCTCAAGATTCCTTGGACGTGCAGTCGCACTCGGCTAAGGCTGAGGTGGAGGATGAGCGGACGTCGATTCAGGCCCTTCACTCCTAAGAATGCTTGATTAATTAAGAATATGAAGTATGGGAACCTTCAACCCGGAAGAACGGCTGGCACAAGCTGGGCATTTTGGTCTATTTTCAGCCAGTTTTGGGTTGTCCCTGGGGAGTTTGCAACAAGCTCAATCAGACTCGAAGTTAATCTTGAGTGGCGATCGCCCAAGCCCCTGAAAAAAAATAGCAAAAACTTTGTCAATCGCCCCACAACTGCCGCAAAGATTGCTATACTAGGAAGTAGAAATCAATCATTCTGAGATGCAGGCGTTCTAAAGCGCGGCCCTTGCGGTATAAGACCCGTTGAGGTTAGCCAAACTCTCTAGTCTTAAGTTTTTTGAGCTAGGGACTCGGTTAGGGGCTAACACTAGAATTTACGCCATCCCACTCCGTCAGCTGTCGTTGGGTTGAGACGAAACTACTCTCGTCAGAGAGCGATCGCCTCGGTGTTGTGCAACGCAACGGATGCAGGTGGGACTGGACAACAACGCCAAGCCGGAGGCTCGCGGCGACCGATGTCGAGCGGGTTCCCTCTGAGGTTGGCTGTTGCACATCTTAAATCCTTCACGCCTTAGAGTGCTGAACCTCCGGATGCGGTTTATGTTGTTATTGGAGGATTGTTCGGTCTTGTGAACGTTCATTTATCGCCATTGAGGTATTTGGCGGTCGTCTCGGTTTGTCTGCTTATTGCAATTTTTTCCGTCCTACCCCAATCCTGGTCGTTATCCCATCGCTTGGGTGGTGTTAGCCGGGTTCCAGTATCGAGTTGGGTGATGTCAACACCAGTGGGCCATCCCCCCCTGTTGACCTTTTCGATTCCTACAACAACTGAGGAATGGCTGTTAACCCAGCCGATTAAGACCTTGCAGAACGTGTCTGACGGAGACAAGTTGATCACTGAGTTTGGAGACATTTTAACTCGTCTGCGTCGTATTTTTTGGGCGATCGCCCGACGCTGTCGGTTGGCGATGCAATCAACCCAAGCCCTCTTAATCAAAGAAACGAACCTAGCTCACAAAGGAGACGATATGCTAGAGAATGCTGCCTAACCGACTCTTACCCCTTGTCTGCCTGTGAAGTTGTGGTCTTTGATTCCTCTATACGATGCCTCCATTAGCCAATGGAGTTGGGAAGCTCGACTATTGCGTTGGCTAACCCTGGTTTGGCTGGGGGTTGGCTTGCTCGTCTTGTTCTCCGCCTCCTATGCTGATGCGGCCTTAGAACTCGGAGATGGAACCTACTACTTTAAACGTCAACTCCTTTGGCTTCTCGTGGGGTTGGTGGTTTTTAACGCTGTTGTCCATACCCCCCTTCATCGCTGTTTGGCGATCGCCCGTTGGGGGGTTTTGGCTTTGCTCGGATTACTGCTATTAGTATTAGTCCCGGGATTAGGAACCACCGTCAACGGAGCGACTCGTTGGATTTCCATTGGGTTTATCCCGATTCAACCCTCGGAACTCATCAAACCCTTCCTGATTTTGCAAGGAGCGATCGTTTTTGGCCGTTGGAATTACCTCTCCGTGAGCAAACGGCTGTTTTGGTTAGGGGTTCTGGTCTTAATTTTAGGCTGTATTATCTTGCAACCGAACTTAAGTACCACTGCCATGTGTGGCATGATGCTCTGGTTAATGGCTCTAGCTGCCGGAATCCCCTATCGCATCCTTTTAGGAACCGCTGGCGGTGGATTACTCTTGGCGGGGTTGAGTCTCACCTTTAAAGCCTATCAACGGCGACGCATTCTCTCGTTTCTCGATCCTTGGGGGGCCATGAGTGGCGATGGCTATCAATTAGTTCAAAGTTTGCTGGCCATTGGTTCTGGGGGGGTTTGGGGCAATGGCTTTGGTTTGTCACAACAAAAATTGTTTTATCTCCCTATTCAAGAGAGTGACTTTATTTTCGCGGTCTTTGCTGAGGAATTTGGCTTTGTCGGAAGTGTGTTACTTATCGGCTTTCTCATCGCCTATGGAACCTTAGCCTTACGGGTTGCCATGAATGCTCGTAACATTATCTCCCAATTGGTCGCTATTGGGGTGATGGTGGCTCTGATTGGCCAATCGTTTATTAATATTGCCGTGGCTACGGGAACCTTGCCCACTACGGGACTTCCCCTACCTTTGTTTAGTTATGGGGGGAGTTCCGCCATTGCTAGCTTGATGGCAGCGGGGTTGTTGGTTCGAGTCGCCCGAGAGGGGAGTCAAGCTCAAGTGATTTCCTTCTCATCCCCGCCGCGATCGCCCCGATCTGTGAAGAAACCTAACAAATCGAGACCGTCTCCAGGAACCTTCTAAGACTATGTTACAATGGTACGTCAGCAGCCCAATTGATAGCTGGGCAGATAGCTGGGCATGGTTGCCCAGAAGTGTCTCCCAGTGGCTCTATCACCGCTTCAGGGAGGCGATTCGCTAAAGCTTATAGGAAACTTCCCAGAGTCAACGCCTGGGAAGTCTCTGTCCTGAGGTGAGGCGATCGCAGACGCCTCAGATTGGCTAGGAACTTCGCGGCTCCCCCGCGTTGCGACTAAAAAAACGGAGAAGGAGATGCACCGAAATGAGGTAGCCGGTTGCTAACAGTAGAATCGTCAGTGGAAGGTCGTCAAAAGTCATAGGGCAGCCAGAAAGTGAGAAGCGGAGGACAAACACGATCAAGAAATTGGCGGTGAATCCGCAGCCGAAATGGCGCAGATTCCGCAACGTCCCAAGTAACCCCGTCAAGAGGTTGCCTGGTGCGACTGGGGATAGGATGGAGCGATCGCCTGCTAACTACAACAGACGAGTCCCGTTAAATTCCACGTAACTCCGCAGCCTAAAACACCGTCCTAGCCGATTGACAATCGGCTAGCCACGGATTTGAGGTTATCTTCGAGACCTTCGCGACACAGACGGACTAAGTCCGATCTGACTGTCCTTTCGCCGCGAGTCGAAACTACAGGCAAGGACAGGCGCTAATGAGCTGGTCTCTCCAATAGACTCCCCACAACCTTATCTGCGTGTTGATAGTTTTGGAGTTACAACAATCCTTACCTATAAATGTAACATACGATCCCCAATTTGGGGAGCCAGTTCAGGGATTTTTTTTACAAAACGTCATCTCGGCGCATTCAGGGCCAAACCCTGATGGAATCAGGGCTTCAGAGAGCAGCCCAAGACCGGTCTTGTCATTTGACCGCCGAGGCCGATTGACAGAGAGATTCTGATAATGTTAACCAACTGGGCCAAGAAACTTTCCTACAAGGGAAAGGTTGCCTTAGAATAGAAAGCAGGATATGTAAACTTTCGTAACTTAGCCCCTGAGTCAGCCGATCCATGACCTCAGTTACAGCCCTTTTTTCTCCCGTTGAAGACGACTTGCGCGTTCTCAACCAAAACCTGAGACAGCTCGTCGGAGCGCGTCATCCCATCTTATCTGCGGCTGCTGATCGTTTATTTCAGGCGGGAGGAAAGCAACTGAGACCCGCGATCGTCCTCCTGGTTTCACGCGCCACCGTTGGCGATGGGGATATTACCCCACGACATCGGCGGCTCGCAGAAATCGCTGAAATGATCCACACCGCCAGTTTGATCCATGACGACGTTCTCGACGAATCCGATGTGCGGCGGGGGATTCCCACCGTCCACAGCAGTTTCGGCAACCGTATCGCCGTCTTAGCCGGAGACTTTCTCTTCGCTCAATCCTCCTGGTACCTAGCCAACCTCGATCACTTAGAAGTGGTGAAGCTACTCTCTCAAGTGATCATGGATTTAGCCGAAGGCGAAATTCAGCAAGGCCTCAGTCACTTTGACACCGACCTCTCCCTAGAAGACTATTTGCACAAAAGCTACTACAAAACCGGTTCCCTAATTGCCAACAGCAGTAAAGCGGCGGGCCTGCTCAGTGGTGTCAGCTCGGATTTGGCTGAACATATCTACCAGTTTGGGCGCAACATCGGTCTGGCGTTTCAAATTGTCGATGATATTCTCGATTTCACCGAATCGAGTGAAACCCTGGGCAAACCGGCGGTGTCAGACTTGCGCAGCGGCAACTTAACAGCCCCCGCTCTCTATGCGATGCAACAACTGCCGCAACTGGTGAGCCTCATCAGTCGAGAATTTGCCGAAGACGGCGATATCGACGAGGCCATCAGCTTGATTCAAGAGAGCGACGCGATCAGCCAATCCCGAGAGCTGGCAGCCGAACATACTAAAGTTGCCATTGAGCATCTCAATCATCTGCCTCCCTCTCAGACGCGTCAATGTCTTAGCCGTTTAGCTGACTATCTTCTAAGCCGGTGTTACTAACGCGGCCAGCCGAAGAGGGCCTCAAGGCGATCGCCTTAACAACTGGGGAGTTGGAGGGGCGATAAGTTCGAGCCGACATGGAATCATAAAGTCAATTGAAGGGTTCGATGCCCTGAAAATTGACGATTCCACCGACGGCCATGCTAGGATCTTACCGTCAAGGTAAGATTTCCCCCAAAAGCTATCATGCAGGATCGTTGACGAAAACCAAGTCATAGTGGCCGAAAATCGAGTAGCCAAGAATAATGAGAGACTGCATCGTTTATCCTCAGGGACTGGGGAATTCGCCTACCGTCCAAATGTAAGCCGAGATAATAGAGGACGAAAGAAATCTGCTATCTCGCAATTTGTTGGGTAGGAAGCCGACGCTAGTGTCTCTGATTCAGCGTTCGGTAGTTCAGACCAGAGTCAAGACCAGACTACGCACAGTAAGAAACTCCATGATACCCACCGTAATCGAACAGTCCGGGCGCGGCGAACGCTACTTTGACATCTACTCACGACTCTTACGTGAGCGTATCATTTTCCTGGGAGAACAAGTGACTCCCGAGCTTGCCAATCGCATTGTGGCCCAACTGCTAGTTCTCGAAGCCGAAGATCCTGAACAAGACATCTACCTCTATATCAATTCCCCCGGTGGCGCGGTGTCAGCCGGGATGGGGATCTTCGACACCATGAATCATGTACGCCCCGATGTCTGCACGATTTGCCTAGGTTTAGCCGCCAGTATGGGGGCGTTTCTGCTCAGTTCGGGCCAACCCGGAAAGCGCATGAGCCTACCCCACTCCCGCATCATGATTCACCAACCCCTTGGCGGTGCCCAGGGACAGGCCAGTGATATTGAGATTCGAGCCAAAGAAATTCTCTATATCAAAAACCGCCTCAATCACTATCTGGCGCAACAAACAGGGCAGCCTTTAGAAAAACTGCAAGAAGACACCGAGCGAGACTTTTTTATGTCCGCCGAAGAAGCGAAAACCTATGGTTTGATTGACCGTGTCATCGAACGAGGACCCTCGGCGAGTCGTCCAGTTTCTGTCGAGTCCTAAATTTGGGAAACTGAGTCAAACTTCTCCCAAAAACGCACCTGATTATAGCAGACTTGCTTCGGTATGTCTGCTTTTTTTTGCAATAATTAAGCGTTAAACATTGGCCCAAAGAATATGGGACGATAAAGGGAACGGCTGCAAGACTTCAGTCATCATTGACCCGAGGGTCAATCCTCAAGAGCGCTTGTTGACCGATGATTTCTGGTACTATTGTCCGATTATGTCTCAATCCCTATTTGCTGACGCGATGACTCGGCTCGATAAAGCCTTGCAGCATGTCTCGATCGCCCCCGAAGCCATTGAACGGTTACGGTATCCGAAAGCCAGTCTCTCCGTATCTGTCCCAGTCCGTCTCGATAGTGGCGAGTTGAAGGTGTTTCAAGGCTATCGCGTCCGCTACGATGATACCCGAGGCCCAACGAAAGGGGGCATTCGCTATCATCCCAACGTCAGTCTCGATGAAGTACAATCCTTGGCCTTCTGGATGACCTTTAAATGTGCCGCCATTGGCATTCCCTTTGGTGGGGCAAAAGGGGGAATTGCCGTGAACCCGAAAGCGTTGTCACGTATGGAGTTGGAGCGATTAAGTCGAGGCTATATTGATGCGATCGCCGATTTCATTGGTCCAGATACCGATATTCCCGCCCCCGATGTCTACACCAACGCCACCATCATGGGCTGGATGATGGATCAATATAGTATTATCAGTCGCCGCTTTTCTCCGGCGGTGGTGACGGGGAAACCCACCGCCATTGGCGGCAGCCTCGGACGAGAAACCGCTACCGCCATGGGAGCCTATTTTGTCATTCGTAGCCTCATGACCAAGCACCAAAAACTCCCCCAGGTGACAACGGTGGCCATTCAAGGGTTTGGCAATGCGGGCGCTGTTTTAGCACAGTTATTGTATGAAGCGGGGTACAAGGTTGTCGCCGTGAGTGACTCGAAAGGGGCAATTTATAACCCTCAAGGGTTAGATATCCCCAGTGTGCGCGCCTATCAGCAGGCCCATAAAGGCATCGAAGCCGTCTATTGTAAAGAGAGTGTCTGTAACATCGGCGATCGCCAACTCCTAACCAACAGCGAACTGTTAACACTGGATGTCGATGTGCTAATCCCGGCAGCGTTGGAAAATCAAATTACCCTGGCCAATGCCCATGAGGTTAAAGCGAAGTTTATCTTCGAGGTGGCCAATGGCCCGGTTAACTCTGCCGCTGATTTAATTTTGCAGCAAAATGGAGTTTGTGTCGTTCCCGATATCCTCGTGAACTCTGGAGGCGTGACGGTGAGTTACTTTGAGTGGCTCCAGAACCGCAGTGGACTCTATTGGAGTCTTGAAGATATTAACCAACGCCTGCAAGAAAAAATGGAGGCGGAAACCTCGCAGATTGTCGATCTCGCTCAAGAGTTGAGTCTGTCGCTGCGAACCGCCGCCTATGTTCATGCCCTTAAACGTCTCGCCGCCGCCATTGAAGCCAAAGGAACCCAGCAATACTTCGCCAAATCTTAAGGCGCTCGCCGATCGCCCTGAAGCGTTCATTGAAGCCATCGCCGCCCGTCAACTCCTGTCTCCCTGGCAGTTCTACCGCCTCTGTCAACAGACTTGTTGCGCTTGGGGTTGCGATCGTCTCTATTTTGGTCAGCTTCCCCTGGCCCTATCAAAGTCGTTTCCAATTAGGGAATTGCAGCGGTTTTTTGATGCCCTTGCGATACCCGTCGGACAATCCCACATCCCCCCAACCTCCACAACCTACCATCTCAGCGCCCCTGGGGGTCATCGGTTAACTTTACGAGTCACCTACGTTGGTAGTGGTTTGGTAGGGCGAGTTATCAGAATCTCTCAGCTAAACGGGGAGTCTTGGGCGTTCAAGGCCTGTTTTGATCCGCAATGGGTTTGGCAACATGGAATCTGGGCGGAAATTCCCATTGGCTTGTATCTGCGATCGCAGGGAGTTCGCCAGAATATCGCGCAATTTCAAGCCGCCGGCCTCACCTGGATGCTGTGGGAATGGATTGACGAGGTAGCCAAGCCCGAGAACCGGCCGGGATTGTCCTATGAAACTCTGGCCCAACGCGATCGTCTTACTCGTCTGAATCCTCTCAACGCCTCGAACTACAACCCCCATGGGATACGACTCGATCCAGGAGGGATTCAGGTCAATTCCTGGGGACGACGTTGGCGGGATGCAATCTATACGCTGGGGTTTTATTGGCGTCGCTTTCAGACGGTTGGCTGGAGGTTTCTCAGTCCCCATCTCAACCGAACGAGTTTGCAATATAGCCTCAGACGCTGTTGGCGACTTCTGCAGGGCCGTTAACTTGGTCTCGATTCGCAAAATTGAGTAAAATGTGAAATTACGTGAAACTTTCGGGGAAATTCTACAATAAAGTGGTAAAGCCCCCAGTGTTTTTCAGCTTAGCCCCAATTTCAACCCCAGTCTTAACTGTGAAATACCGACGTTTTGGACGCACCGAGTTACCAATTCCCATCTTCTCCTGTGGAGGGATGCGCTATCAACATTCTTGGAAGGATGTGCCGCTGGGAGAGATTCCCGAGGAGAATCAGCGTAACTTAGAGGCGGTGATCCGGCGATCGCTCGATCTCGGCATTCACCATATTGAAACGGCCCGAGGCTATGGAACCTCAGAGATTCAGTTAGGGCGGATTCTGCCCCAGTTTCCCCGTGATGAGTTGATTGTACAAACCAAAGTGGTTCCCACAGCGAACCCCCAGGAGTTTCGCGAGACGTTCCATCAATCCCTGGCTAACCTCAAGTTGGACTATGTGGATTTGTTGGGGATTCACGGACTGAACACCCCGCAACTACTAGACGAGACGTTACGGCCTGGGGGCTGTTTGGCCGAAGCCCAACGGTTACAGCAAGAGGGGAAGGTTCGCTATATCGGCTTTTCGACTCATGGCGCGACGGAGTTGATTGAGACGGCGATCGCCTCGGATCAATTCGATTATGTGAACCTGCATTGGTACTATATCAACCAGGCCAATTGGTCGGCCATTGAGGCGGCGCGACGCCATGATATGGGGGTGTTTATTATCAGTCCATCGAATAAGGGGGGATTGTTATATCAACCCTCGCCTCGCTTGGTGGAGTTATGTCAACCCCTCTCGCCGCTGGTGTTTAACAATCTTTTTTGTCTGAGTCACCCACAAGTTCATACCCTGAGTTTGGGGGCGGCCCGCCCGGGGGATTTTGAGGAACATCTCAAAACCTTACCCCTATTAGAACGTGTCGATGAGATTCTACCGCCAATTTTAGAGCGTTTGCAAACGGCGGCGATCGCCCGTTTGGGTGAAAACTGGTATTCGTCTTGGTTTAAGGGCCTACCGGAGTATCATCAAACGCCGGGAGAGGTGAATATCCCGGTAATTCTCTGGTTACGGAACTTGGCGATCGCCTACGATATGATTGACTATGGCAAAATGCGCTATAACTTGCTGGGAAATGGCGGTCATTGGTTCCCCGGTAAGCCAGCTAAAGATGTCAATCGGCGATCGCTGTTACAGGTGTTGCGAGACAGTCCCCACGCTCAGATTATCCCCGATCTGTTGCAGGAAACTCATCAACTCTTGGGGGGACGAGATGTGCAACGGCTATCTCAGCAATAATCTGTTTAGCCGCCTCGTTATCGCTCATTACCTGGAACGAGATCGTAGCCGATTGATAATCGCTTCGCTTGACTCCGTTGAAACTTGACCACTCTCAACCTCCATCAGGCGACGTTCAACCTCCTCTCCCCAGGCTGAATCCACTTCAGCTTGACACTCATCATCCAAGCTGGCAACAAGCTGTTCAACCAACATTGATCGCAAATTAGGAGAGAGAACCAAAGCCGATTCTAAAAGCTGGTCGTAATTTGGATCAATCATAAGAAGCGTCGGGTAGTCGGGCCGGTTAGCCCCATGCCTCCCATCATTTTAGCTTAGACAGCAAAAAAGGGAAGTCCGTCCGAAGACTAAACTTCCCCTCTTTTTAAACTCCCCAGGCCGGATTCGAACCAGCGACCAATCGATTAACAGTCGACCGCTCTACCGCTGAGCTACTGAGGATTGTCGGCGCGTTTTTTCCCAACGCATTATCAATCTTAGCTCAGGGATTTGGTTTTGGCAAGGGGTTTTAGGACTTTTTTTTTAAATTTCCCAGGTGGGGGCTGAAACGGTCAGCCCTAGGGGGGTTAATAGCCCCGGCGTAACTGAGCGAGTCGTTGCTGGGCAATGGGATCGAGGCGAGTTCCCAGAAAAGGACGACTGGCTCGTTTGGGTTTACTGCGTTGACGACGGCGCATCCGTTGCTGAGTGGCCTTCACATCTAAATGGAGTTGATCGGCGGACATCCACTCAGCACCGTAGCCGACAACGGTTAATTGTTGAGCGCGATCGCTCGTGGCGACAATGGTGCGGGAGGCAAACGGCGCTCGTTGTCTAGCCCGCACCGCACAGAGTTTCTCGATATAGGTATCAGCGGTTTGATTAAAATCTGTGTATTGCACCGCTAGGTTACGAGAAATCACTTCTCGCATCCCTCGGGAATTGCGATATTGAGAATCAAAAACCACTTGTGCCTCATAGCCATGATAAGCACTGTAGTTGACTAACGACTCAATCAGCTCTCTGCGGGCGGCTTCTAAGCCATCGCGATCGCGGACATCGCGCAGAGCTGACCAGATACCAATGATGTTATACCCATCAACAAGGAGGGTTACGGGGGTTGAAGAACGTGGCATTTTAACAAACTCAGAAAAACGTATGGGGTCAAAGATGACTAACCGTAACGACATCTTTGCTTAACATCATTGCCCATTGTTGAGTTTTGTGCCACCCTCTCAGGCGACCCTCATTCTTTCCGAGAGGGTCTCCTGAGAGGGATCAGGGACGCTTCAGCCTGGCAACATCAAGCGTTGTTTGAGGCGTTCAGGATCGCCAGAGTCCACCACACGTCCTCCTTCGAGCAGAAAGGCTCCATCACAATAATCTAATTCATCCAAACGATGCGTTACCCACAACGCCGTCATCTGTCGTTGGCGGACTAACTCACTCACCTGCTGGACTAAATCCGTTTGACTCTCAGGATCGAGCAGAGCCGTGGGTTCATCGAGCAGTAAAATATCACAATGGCGGGCGATCGCCCCAGCAATGGCTACCCGCTGTTTTTGCCCCCCACTGAGCGCATAAATTGGCCGTTGTTGCAAAGCTTGTAAATTCACCAAACTCAAGGCTTCCGTCACCCGTTGCCGCACTTGCGGAACCGTCAACCGTTCTTCTACGAGTCCAAAGGCCACATCGGCCCCCACCGTCGGCATCACCAACTGATGATCTGGATTCTGGAACACAAACCCCACCTGGCCATTCATTTCAACCTGGCCACCACTGCGAGGCAGTAAATCCGCCAGAATCCTCAGCAGCGTTGACTTGCCACTGCCATTAGTTCCCAGAAGCATCCAAAACTCTCCCGCCGGAACCTCCAGACTACAGTGATTGAGAACAACACTGCCCGAGTTCCATTCAAATGAAACATCCCGCACGGTAATGGCGGGATGTGTCGATGTAGAGGTCATTACGAGTCAGCCGTGGCCACGAAAAATCCGGGTTGGCGATCGCCCCCAGCGGGTCCTTTCTGAGACATTTGCACCGCCACCAACTCGCTCGTGGCGATACTCAGACGTTTCTCGACTTTGCCCTCACAGGTGAGTTCGAGAACCTTGGGATTCCCAGAGTTCATGGCCTCGCAGATCTCTCGATAGAGAGACTCAGCCCCTTCCTCATCTTTCCGTTGCACCGACAACGGCATGGGAGTGTATTTCAGAATCAGGTCAATCGTAAACATAGGGTAATGAAGCGTACCGTCGCAATGAAGGTTGAAACTGTGACTGTTACCCACTGTATCGGATGTCGGGAGATTGCGCCGCAATTGGCTGGGAAATCTTACTCCCCTAGGCGATCGCTTCCCCCCAGACTGGATCTTTTTAAGAAAAATGAGTACAATGGTAAAGAATCGTAAACTTTCTGCGGAAAACTTGTTATCATTCTTTCAAACGATGCCTTCCCAGGAAGTCCCCCAACGATTCTGAAGCACTCATTCGGAGTTTAACTCTATGACCATTGCTGTAAGCCGCGGACCAGAAAGAAGCTGGTTCGACGTACTTGACGACTGGCTCAAACGCGATCGCTTCGTGTTTGTCGGCTGGTCTGGCA
>P_2C_Liq_1_UnCtyDRAFT_1000150_pt1 | contig 29188 bp, 26 predicted proteins | sample Pon2CUnioCityCA_2_FD_10234 | JGI IMG/M metagenome (IMG submission 10234) | reverse complement strand
GGTTTAAACAAAAAATATGAAGATAAACCAATTCATTTTAAAACGGAAAAACTATATATTTGGATTAATAAACAGTTCGAAATTGGGGAAGCCTACAGCAATACGCGAGCTTTTTACATTTTATGAACTTTGATGTATTATTTCTTTTCTATACTGCCTTCTACTCCCATAATCATTTCTTGCCCTTGAACACTCATTTTCATTTGTAGTTTAGAGTTTACGGCAACTCCAGAAGATTTATCTATCGTCATATCTCCAGAAATTGTACCAGTTGCCATACCACTAATATCGCCACCAACAGCAAGTATCACTTCTTTTTCAGAAATTGTTTTAACGGTGTATTGTATTTTCATAGTCATCCCACTTTCGTCTTTAATTTCAGACCAAGTTGTACCAATTTTAACTGCCTCTTTTGGGTAAACCACACTAGAGTTTTGCTTTCCCATTTGCGCAACCTTAGGCAAATTTGGTACTATGGCAACATCTAAAACATCACCTAAAGAACTTGATTTTGATGTAATTACTACCGATAAAATTGGAGCCATTTGGGTTTTCATCATTTTTCCCATTTCATCCAATTCATCATCATTATTAGAAGAATCGTAGTTCATTACCTGTCCTCCTTGTACCATATCCATCGTCATTTTTTCAATTTTACTCTCATTTACAATGGTATCTCCTTTAACATCAACCGTTTTTTGGCTCATAACCGTATTCGTGGTTTGTGCCATTATAGCTCCCATTTCTTGAGTCATTTTCATTTTAATTTCATAGATATCTCCTTTTTTATAGTTATATCTTAAAACAACAGATTCTTGCGCAGAAACACCTATAGTAATTGCAGTAATAAAAAGTAATACTAATTTTTTCATTTTTTGTTTTTTTTTAATTAAGTGGCTAAATTAATTAATTTTCCATATAATAATTCATAAACTACCGGCTATTTTTATACTTTTATCATTAACAATTACTTGAGATAAAATCTACAAGTTAATTGGTTTGGTGATTCCTGGCTATTCTCAAAAAAGAAGTTTTGAATTGGGTGATTTTTATATCATGATTTAAGACAATCAGTCAGTTTGCAAACACATTCTTTCATTGGAGTAAATGCTATATTTAGACATCCTTACCTTACAAAAATAGGTTTTGCTAAACAATTGATTACACCTAATCCTAAAAAAATTTTAAAAGAGCATAAATTCCCTATTTTATACTCATATAAAGGAAATCTAGCAATTCAACTTTATGAAAAAATAGTCTATACAATTACCCGAGAGATGAATTGTTGGCTGAATGTTAAACGCTGAAAAAATCTCTAAAAACAAACTTTTACTCCTTAGCTTTTCCCTTAAAAATAACTTTAGGTAGTGCAAAATATAGACATTTTCTACTAAAATTACTTTGTTTAAACTTATTGTACATTTTTATAAAGCACTATAAATTCTATTAAATTCTACAATTTAAATACTTGAAATTTATATTGAGAACCTCTCAGTTGCAGATTGGTAAGAATTCTAGTTTTTAAATTAACTCTAGATACTCTTCTCTATCAAAAATCACTCAAACTGATATTTCAAAAGTCATTTAAACTCAAAATACACAACACGTATTTATCGAAATAGTTAAATAAACTGAATAAAAAAATAGCCTGGGTTTACCAAGCTATTTTTTTATTTGAACAAATTTTGATAGAATTAACAAAATTCTTCTTTGTAAATCTTTTATTCTTTTACCAACTTCACACTACTTATTCCTGTATCCGTTTTTATTTGAGTAAAATAAATACCTGGTTTTAAAGCAGAACCATCAATTAGAACCTCTTGTGACTTTGGAAATACTGACATCACTTTTTTACCTAAAATATTATAAACCTTTACGTAAGTGATATTTTCATTTTTTGCTTTTATATTCCAATGATCTTTCGTTGGGTTTGGATATACTTTAAGACCTGACAATTCAAACAAATCTGTACTTAAAACTGTATTTTTATGTAAATATAAATTATCATACCAAGCACTTGATAAATTGGACGTAATATGTATTTGAGCAATATCACTTCTGGTTAAATTACCTGCAACCATACCTCCAAGAGCACTTATATCTACATCTACAGAAACCCATGTACTAGGAACTATTGCTAATCCATTTTGCACCCCATTATTAAAGTTAATTTCTAAGCCTGTTGCACCCGCTTCACTTGCATTTCCAGCCCAATCAACTAGTTTTATATTAAAAACTTTTCCATCAACATTTGCTTCATCTGTGAAGAAATCGAAATGTAAATGTGTAAAATCTGCTGCATTAATTCTATTTGTTTCTACACTTATTCCTTGACAACCTGGACCAAGATATTTTTTAGTTGGATTACCAAAAAGCATAACATCTTCTACAGCTGGACTGTTTGAACATAATCCAAAGTCAAAATTATCCGTTGTAACATCTGAATAAGCATCACTAAAAATTGAAATTACATCAGCTGTTGCTCTATTTGGTGGTGTTGGTGCTGCTGCTGTTGGTGGACCTGAACAAGGCGCACATGAACCTCCACAATCTATTCCGGTTTCATCTTGATTTTGAATATTATCTGAACAAGTTCCTGGAGTAAAAGCTTCTTTATATAAATATAAATTATCATACCAAGCCCTTGTTAAATTTGATGTGATATGTATTTGAGCAATATCGCTTCTGGTTAAATTACCTCCAACCATTCCTCCAACTGAGCTCAAATCTACGTCTACAGAAACCCAACGACCTGTGACTAATCTTGTAGAAGTACCTCCATTAAAATTAACCTCTAAACCTGAAGCGCCAGCCTCAGTAGCATTACCTGCCCAATCTACTAATTTTATATTAAAAACCGCACCAATTAAATCTTGATCCGTATAAAAATCGAAGTGAATGTTTTTAAAATCTGATGCATTAATTCTATTTGTTTCAATACTTATGCCTTGACATCCAGGACCTCTATACCTTTTGGTAGCATTCCCTGCAATCATTACTTCTTCAACAGCCGGTTTATTTGAACACAATCCAAAATCAAAATTATCAATAGTTACATTAGTGTAAGCATCACTAAAAAAAGAAATTACATCCTCAGGATTTCTTGCTGGTGGTGTTGGAGCTGGAGTAGTTGGATCCACTGGACAAGCATTACACGTGCCTCCACAATCGATACCTGTTTCTGTTCCGTTTTGAACGCCATCAGAACACGTTGGTGGCTCCACTAATGAGCCTTCAACAAAAACGATATTATCGATAGCTGTTGTAGTGTTTTGAGCTGTAGTAAACTGAGTTGTTGTTACATCATAAAGTGGAAAAAACACAAATGTTTTAAAAAGTGCATCAGGAATAGCGCTATTAGATGCGTTATTAAAATTAAAAGTTAATTGCTCCCAACCCGTTCCATTATGCGCTGCTGCCACTTGAGAAAACCCATTTCCTCCACCAATTGGATCAATAACTTTTAATAAAAAGTCATTACCCGTTGTTGAATAAACATCTACAGTAACCGTTTTATTGCCACCAGTAGCTGTTGTTAAATCTATGGATGAAGTAGTCATTTTTAGATGCGCTTCTTGCCAAGGATTTTTTGTAGCATCCGTTATCATTTTACCCACATTCCCTGAAGGCGCCGCTGGTGATAATATAGCACCAGCAATTGAGGCATCAGAAACATCTACAATTGAGGTAGAAATACCTGTTGCATTAACCCAGTTTGCTCCCACAGTAACATCTGTTTCAAAAGTTATTGGTGAAGACTGAGAATATCCAATTGAGATCGTAAAAAAGAAAAATAATTTTATAATTTTTTTCATATTAAATATTTTATTCATTTCTGTGATTTAGAATTATGATAAATATACAAGTTAAAATCCTCAAAAAAATTAATGATGAATATTATTTCAAAACATATTTAAAACAATAAAATAACAATATGATTTACAGTAAATTAAAAAAAATGAACACCTATTCGACGCCTATTTTATTTTATAAAAAAGCAGGTAATGTTGTGCTAAATTTATGATTATCCAAAAATAACAATCAATTTATTTTAAATGACTAAGAAAATATTCCTTAAAAACATCAAAATTTTAAAAAAAACAATCAAATTGGATAAAAAAAGTAGATAATTAAACCCTATTCTTGTATACTTCTTATCAAAAATCTTGGTGTACATCCCAAGCCTCTAAAGTTTCTTTTAAGGTTTTAATAAACATACCTCCCAAAGCACCATTTACCACTCGATGATCATAAGAATGTGACACAAACATTTTTTGTCTAATTCCTATAAAATCACCATCAGGTGTTTCGATTACCGCCGGTACTTTTCTAATGGCACCTAAAGCTAAGATAGCCACTTGTGGTTGGTTTATAATTGGGGTACCCATTACAGAACCAAAACTACCAACATTGGTTACAGTATATGTACCATCTTGAATTTCATCTGGTTTTAGGGCATTATTTCTTGCTCTGGTTGCCAAATCGTTTACAGCCTTAGTGATGCCTACTAAATTTAATTGGTCTGCATTTTTAATTACAGGTACAATTAAATTTCCATCAGGTAAAGCTGCTGCCATACCTAAATTTATATTTTTCTTTTTGATGATATGTTCACCATCTAAAGCAATGTTAATTAATGGATATTTTTTTATAGTTGATGCTACTGCTTGCATTAAAATTGGCGTAAATGTTAACTTTTCTCCTTCTCTTTTAAAGAAAGCATCTTTTACTTTGGTGCGCCATTTTACAATATTGGTAACATCAATTTCTATAAACGATTGCACGTGTGCGGACGTTTGTACAGAAGCCACCATGTGCTTGGCTATGAGTTTACCCATTCTGCTCATTTCTACAATTTCATCACCTCCGTTCACTGAAACTGGTGAAGCTTTTACAGCCGGAGCTGGAGTTTGTACTTGTTTTGTAGGTTGCGGTTTCTCGACTGCGCTCGAAATGACAGGAGCGTTTACTTTTGGAGTATTTCCTTTATTTTCTATATATCCTAAAATATCATCTTTAGTAACTCTACCCTCTTTTCCTGTTCCAGCAATGGTTTCTAGTTCATCCATAGAAACACCTTCTGTTTGAGCAATATTTCTAACTAATGGCGAATAAAACTTACCTGACTCTGAGGTTTTAGAAATTGGTGTAGCTATAATTTCTGTAGCCTTTTCTATGGTTTTTTCTACTTCCTCAATTTGAGCTTGATCAACAGAAGACTTCTCGACTGCGCTCGAAGTGACAGCTGGAGCAGCATCCGTATTGCCATCTTCGCCTTCAGTTTCTATAACAGCAATTGTTTCTCCAACAGCAACCACAGTATCTTTTTCAAATAAAATTTCAACTAAAGTTCCTTCTACTTCAGAAGGCACCTCAGAATCTACTTTATCTGTAGCAATTTCCACAACAGCTTCATCTAATTCAATGGTATCACCTACTTCCTTTAACCAAGAAGTAATCGTTGCTTCTGCAACACTTTCACCCATTTTTGGTAACTTTAATTCAAATCTTGCCATTTTTTGCTTTTTAAGATTTTGCAAAAGTACGAAAAAGTGCTGATTTTATGTTAAAAAATAATTAAAATCAATAAAATTAATTCTCACCAAAATTATATTATTCTCAAATTTAAAGCTTATAATTCACCTATATTTTAATATAATTTAACCATAAGCCTAAAATAATAAACATTCAATATTATTTATTTTTTAATTTCTAGATTCTCTTTTTAATCTTTCTACTTCTCTTTTTGCTTTTGCTAAGGTTCTTTCTGCGTCTTTTAATGCTCTTCCTATATTTTTTTTCTCTTCGTCATCAGAATCTGTTCCTGAAATAGCATCTTTTAAGTCAGCACCAAAAGCGTCCATCATGTCTACAATTTTAACATTTGCATATTCTTTATCCACATAAATTTTTAACGTATTGTCTGTCAATTTACAGTCGTATATTTTATCTCCGTTTTCAGTTTTTATCCACCTAAAGGTATCATCAGTTATTATTAAGTTTGATTTACCTAATTTATCAATTAGCATTTTTTTAATACTTCCAGTTTTGCTTTCGTGAAATTTTGCATTGAATTTATATACATTATCGGTTCTTTTTATAGAAACGGTTGAATTTTCTTCTTTATCATATGTATCAAAAGTAATCGAATACGAAGTACTTTTTGTTTTTGATGAGGTTGAAGTTTTTGGTGTTTCTGGAGGAGTTGGTGTTTGCGCGAAGAAACTTGTGGTTAAAAATAATGCGATTACAGTTGGTAAAAATAGACGTTTCATAATATGTGTTTTTTTAATTATTATAATACAAATGTACTGGTGATTTTCACATAAACCACATCATTTCATTGCGTTAACCTACCATTAACGTTAATTAAAATGACTATTAACATTAGTTTTTTTATTGATTTTTTAAGATAAATAACGCCTTTTCTAAAAAGGTATCTGCACTTACCTCAGTTTGGTTAATGTAATTTTCAGGAATAAAATCTTCTCTAGGTGTGCCATTGATATGCAATAATTTTTCAGCAGGCATATTATACGCAAAGTTGAAATTTTTGAAAGGAACTGTAAGCACTGCACCTTTCAACTTTCGCATTTCTGTGCCTACAATTGTCGCTCTTTCTAAACCATCTAAACCAATGACTAAGCCTTCTCCCATACTTCCGGTCCATCTTCCAGCTAAAACTACCAAAGGCTTTTTGTAGTGTTTACCTCTAGGTGATACGTATTCTACAAAGCTTCTTTTTATTTTTGGTTGATGCCCATAACTCTCAAATAAAGAGTGTTTTTGATAAGGTTTTTCTAGGCTTACAAATCTGCTCATAATGCCTCTGGCAACGTAAGTATTTCCACCACTTAGAGTGTTTCTTAAATCTAAAATTAACCCATTTGTATTTGATAAAGTATCCATCACTTTATCAAAATCAGCAATTAACTCATTATTCCCCAAAGAATTGTTGATCGTAATGATACCAATATTATCGATAATTTTTGTTGACAATAGTTTCGTTGATTTTTTGATGACAAGTTGATCTAAATCGAATTCAATAATGGAATTGTCTTTTAATTTAAGTTTTAAAATTCTAGATTGATTGTATCTGCCAAAAATGATTTTGTTGGCAATCCATTCTTTTACTTTTGAGTCTTTTTTATTTGCGCATTGTATTGGAAATTCTTTAATAACTCTAAAAAACTCGACATTATTAAAAGCCAATACTTCTGCTTGCAAAATATTAGTAGTTAAATTTTCGATATTTGATATCCACACATTCTCTATAAAAACTTTGTTACCTCTCAAAGTAAGATGAATAGGAGCAGAAAGTCTGTACGATTTATTATTGTTGGTATTTAATGAAAAGTGATTGTCATAAAACTCCATTATAATATGCTCGAAAAACAAAACGATTTCTTGTGGTGTTTTTAAGTTTTGGGCTTGAGTTGAATAGTATTTTTTGGTACAGTTCAGATCAACTACATCTTCATTTAAATAGGGATAATAATTTTTAACATTCTCTAATAAGCCATCCAAATCTTGTTTAACTTTTTTTAATATCAATTTTAGAGACAACTTCTTTTTTTTGAGAATAAGTATTTGTTAATACAAATAGAGTTATTAAAAGTAAGTAGCTAAATTTCATCTTTTATCAATTTTTAGTTTCTCAAAACTAAATAGATAAAAGTTATTTTCTATTGATTTTTGATGTGTTAACTCAGCATTAACGTTCATAAAGAATGTAAAGAGGGCGTTTTTTTAAATGAGTTAATTCAGCTAGTAATTTTTAAGGTGTTGATATCACAACTTTTAAAAATCAAGCTTCATTAAGCTTAAATTCTAAACCAATTCCGCGAATACTTTCGATAGAAATTGATGTATCTTTTTTGAAATATTTACGCAATCTACTTATAAAAACATCCATACTTCTACCAGAGAAAAAGTCGTCGTTTTTCCAAACAGCGTTTAAAATTTCTTCTCTTTTTAATAATTGATTTTTATGCTGATATAAAAAGGTGATCAACTCACCTTCTTTTTCTGTGAGTCTTTGTGAAGTTTCATTAATCGTCAACACTAATCTTTTGGTGTTGAATTGATACAATCCAATCTTAGTAATTTCTTCGGTTGTAACTGGAGTTGATTTAGTTCTATTTTTTTGAGTTCTTTTTAAAATATTGTTTAATCTTAACACCAATTCATCAGCTTCAAAAGGTTTTACAACATAATCGTCTGCACCTAATTTTAAACCTTTTAGTTTGTCTTCTTTCATTTTTCTTGCAGTCAAGAACATAAAAGGAACTTCTGGATTGATTTCTATGATTTTTTCTGCTGTTGAAAAACCGTCTAATTTTGGCATCATTACATCTAAAACGCAAATATTAAAATTTCCTTTTTGAAACAAAATCAAAGCTTCTTCTCCATCTTTTGCCNATGCTACAGAAAAACCAGACATTTCTAAATACTGTTTTAAAATGCTTCCGAAATCTGCATCATCTTCTGCTAATAAAATATGTTTGTTCGCTATCATTTTATCGGAATTTGAATCGTAAAAATACTGCCTTTATCAATTTCACTTTCTACAAATATTTTACCTTGGTGCGCTTTTACAATTTGATTCGTATAATACAATCCTAAACCTAAGCCTTTTACATTGTGGATTTCTTTGTTACCAACTCTATAGAATTTTTCAAACAAAAACTGGAGTTCTTTTTTCGGAATACCAATTCCATTATCTGTAATAACCAGTGTAAAATTATGATCAGATATTGCTGAAATGGTAATTTTTAATGGTTCATTTCCATACTTTACGGCATTTTCTAATATATTTAAAACTGCAGTTGTAAAGTAAAATTTATCAATATATATGTTCTGATTTGTATTGATGTTTTTATCAATTTGAATCTTTTTATCATCCAATGACAATTGAAAATCGTCAATAATGATGTTGAGATAATCACTGGCAACTACAGGTTCTTTATTCAGTTTTATTTCTTGATATCCGAGAGAATTATGCAGCACTTGATCAATCAATTTTTGTAAACGAACATTCTGCCTTTCNACTNTATTTACAATACTTTTAGAACTTTCTGAAGATGAAATTACTTCATTNGCTTTCATCATTTTTGTGGNTAAACTTANGGTAGATAANGGTGTTTTAAGTTCGTGGGTAATATTATTNACAAAATCGGTTTTGATATCNGCAATTTTCTTTTGNGTGATAAAACTTTTGATNGCATAAAACAACAAACCAAAAACCAACAGAAAAATTAAAATTGAAATTNATAANAAACTCGCCAATCTTCCTAAAACGATTTTTTTCCAGCCATCAATATTCATTCTATCTTCGGTTTCAAATTGCAAGTCAAAGGCAATTTCTTTCAATTCTCCGTTAATAATTCGATCTGAAGTATGATCTGTTAACCAAAGCGAACTGCTTACTTTATGGCCATCTTCAATTGTAAACTTATCGCCCAATAAATGAAATGGTTTCTCGTTTTTTAACTTAAAAATAGTATCGTTTTTAATAGAATCTAAAACAATAATTGATTTTACAATCTTTTGAAATTTTAAATTCTCGTCTATATTTCGATCTCTTAAATCTTTCTGATAAACTTCTATATATAAATCGTTTATGGTATTTGTAATAGAATCGAATTTAGATAGTATTTGATTTTTTTGAATCAACCCTAATTGATAATCGACAATTACGTTTAAATAACTTTCTTGCCAAATATCGTTAATGGCATCTAAATTTGGCGATAAATCATCAATCCTAGAAATAGATTGTCGAGTTTCAGAAATAAACGCCGTTTTTTCTAATTTGTACGTATTGTTAATTAAGTAGCCTTGAATTAAAGAAAGGGCTAACAAACCTACAATTGAAACAATAATTAGCAATCTTATTTTTCTGTGCATCTTCAAAAATAAGAAATTCAATTCTTTAAATTTTGAAAAATAAGTTCATTAACCTTGCGTTAACTGTTTCGCGTATATTTATTCTTTAGGTAAATATAGTTTCATTTCTCCAATTACTAACTCATCTAAATGCCCCATTTTGGTTTCATCTTTCGTGATTAAGTGCATATGTATAAACGAATCATGATGCGTAAAAACTCCTTTGTGTTCAGTGGAGAAAAAACCAATTACTTCTGCATTCTTATTTTTGATGGTATAATTCATTTGTCCTTGATGTGCTTCTTCTGGAGTAGATACTTTTATTCCTTTTGGTAAATTCTGAATATGGATAATTGCGTTAGAAACCTGACCTATAATTTTAAACGCAAAAGGTCTTTTAAATTCGATTGTTTTATTATCAATAAATTGCTCTACATCTTGAATTGTTTTGATTTCTAATGGTATTTCAATTTCATTCCATTCAGTAACATTGCCGTAAACAAAGAAAGGTGCAGAAACGTCAAAGCTTTGTGCGACACTCATTGTTGAGTCTGATTTTACTTTTGACACATAACTTTTGCCATTATTAATAAGCAGCTCGCCTTGCAGATAATTTAATGGACCTAGACCATACAACCCTTTTTTATTCACAATCGTATCCAAATTAATACTACTGCCTAATTCACCTTTCCACATTACATTTCTCATTGCGCCAACAATTTTAATGTTTGATTCGATTTCGGTTTTAGTTAGTTTTGAATTGCAACTTAAAAATAGATTTGTAATGAGAAAAAAAATTAAATGCTTGATCTTCATATTCGGGTTGATGTTTAAGATTATTTATAGCTAACTTAGTTCTAAACCCAACTTCTAGGTGTAGCCAAAACCTTCAACAATTTCGCTTCTTCAGAATTTTCTTCTGGTTGATGATTGTATTTCCATTGCACAGTTGGTGGAAGGCTCATTAAAATACTCTCTATTCTACCATTGGTTTTTAAACCAAAAAGAGTTCCTCTGTCGTGTACTAAATTGAATTCTACATATCTTCCTCTTCGTACTTCTTGCCAATCTTTNTGAGCTTGATTGTATTCTATTTCTTTTCTTCTTTCAACAATGGGCACATAACTTTCTAAGAAACTATTTCCTATTTCGATTACAAAATTGTATCGATCTTCAATGGCAAACTCATCCGTTTCCTTTAAATAATCGAAGAATAAACCTCCAATTCCACGTGCTTCGTTTCTGTGTGTATTCCAGAAATAATTATCGCAGGTTTCTTTAAATTTTGGATAAAATTCTGGGTGATGTTTATCGCAAGCGGATTTACAAACGGTATGAAAATGAGTCGCATCTTCATCAAACAAATAATAAGGTGTTAAATCTTGTCCACCACCAAACCATTGTGTTACAATATTTCCAGCTTCATCATACATTTCAAAATAACGCCAATTTGCGTGCACAGTGGGTACAAAAGGATTTATTGGATGCAAAACCAAACTTAAACCACAAGCAAAAAAGTTACCTTCTTCTACTCCGAATTGTTTTCTTAATGCTTCTGGTAATTCTCCAAAAACTTTAGAAATATTTACACCTCCTTTTTCGAAAATAGTTCCGTTTTCAATTACACGCGTTCTGCCTCCTCCACCTTCTTCTCTTCGCCAAAGATCTTCTTCAAACTTCGCAGAACCATCTACTTCTTCTAATGTTGAAGTAATAATATCTTGTAAATTTTCTATGTAATTGTAGAATTTATTTTTAAAACTAGTCTTATCTTCCTGCAAGGTTTCTAAAACCTTGTAGGTATTTGTATCTGACCTTAATCCTGAAAGGTTTTCAAAACCTTGCAGGTCTATTTCATTGCTGTTCTTTTTATGACAAAAAATAAAGTTTTCAACATCATCAAACAAAGAAATCACCTCATTTCTATCTATAAAAACACATTTATTTTTAACTATTTTAGCATATGATGAATATTTATACTCAGAAAAATCAGCAACTATTTTATGGTTTTCAGGGTTTTTATGAATATATAAAATTGTGTTTTTTAAATACTCTTCAGAAGAAATATGTTTTCTTTTAAAATGTTTTTCGAACAAACTTCCGGTTCTACCTTGTTGTTTATTAAAAGCTTTCGCGTAAGCATTGAACAGATTAGAAAAAGCTTGGTTCACTAAATTCTCATCAACATTAACTTTAATTAAAAAATGGTAATGGTTGTTTAATAAGCAGTATGAAATAATATCAACTTTATTTGAAAGATATTTTTGAACTAGCGCAAGAAAATAATGCATATTTTCTTCATCTTTAAAAATTGAAGTACTATTTATACCTCTATTATATATATGATAATAATTACCTTTTTCTAGTCTTTCTAATTTCATACTTTTTATATTATAAACCTACAAGGTTTTTGAAACCTTGCAGGACTTTGTCAAGACCCTTAAGAATTTAAAGTGTTTTTTAAAATTCTTGAATTATTCTGATGTAAAATTTTCAAAGTTCTTGTAGACGCTGCTGTTACAGATAATGGTAAAACCAAAATAATGCCAACAATCGGAATTAATAAAAACAACATAAATACAATTCCATTTCCTATTGCAAAACCCTTGTTTTTATCAACAAAATCTACACTTTTTTTATAATCGAAATGGCGCTCTAAGGTATAATCGATATTTCCAAAACCTGCATAATAAGCTTGCACCAAAAACAAAGCTATTGTTGAGAATATGTTTACAATAGGAATAAATTTCAATAATAAAATTGGGAGTGTAATTAATAATTCTTTCCCTAAATTTCGAATGTTAATTCTAACTCCTCGAATTAGCTGATCTGTATTTGTAGTTTTACGATGTAAATGTTTTAAATCTCCGTAAAAATGTTGTTCTATTTTCTCTGAAACTGGAGTCATAAATGGCGCCGATAAAGCCATTATAATGTGTTTATACAGAATTAAACCGATTATTAGCACGAATAAACCTCCAATAAAATTACTAATAGATATAAAGGTTTCTTTTCCAAATTCCCATACCCAAACTTTAGCAATATATGCACCAACATTGTCTGATAAAACATAAGCTTCAACACCAATAAAAATAGCGGTAACTACGCTAATTAGAATGGGAATTGCAAAATAGCGCCAAAGTTTTAATTTAGAAATTAATGCAAATGCACCTCCATATTCTTTAATACCTAAAATTATATTTTTTATCATCTTAAGTTTCACATAAATTAGTCTTCCAAAAATACCAAATTATTAATTTCTGATGTTTTAGATTCTGGTTTTATTTTTACAGCATTTTCTAGTTTTACATAAAAGGTGTCAATAACCTCGTTTTTAGATTTATCTTTTAAGCTAACAAAGTGTTTTCTACCTATTCTATTATTGTGTAAATCCATTAGTTTTGCCATTTTTTCATTAGGCGAAAATTCTTCATGCCAATCTGTAATTTGTTTTGTCCAAGCTAAAACTTTGTCTACATCTGAACTGAATTTAGCACATTCTTGTGCAATGAATACATTCCAAATTGCGTGACAAAAAGCATTTGCTTTGTTGTGTAAACCGTGAATATTCGGAAATTCTTTTTCAGCAATTCTTATGGTATGTACTGTTGCTTTAAAAGTAGCAAACATAAACAAAGGATGCTTTAAAAACCAAACCAACAATGCACTCATTTGTTTATAGTTTAGGTTTTTAATGACTTCCCATTTAGACATTATAAGGTTTCTATTTTCTTGTTAATAAGTATTGCCTTTATTCTTTATGCCTTTTTTGGGCAAAAAGATGCGTTAGCGTTTGCAATGACATCACCTGAACTTGTTTCAGGGATATAATGGAAAGCGCTACTTTATCCTAAATGCTTTCAGGATAAAGTAACACCGATAGTTTTGTTTTATGAAACCTTATATTCTTTTACAGCATCAACAAATGCTTTTGCATTTTCTAAAGGAATATTAGGTAAAATTCCGTGACCTAAATTTACAATATATTTATCTTTCCCAAATTCATCAATCATTTGAGTCACCATTTTTTTGATTTCTTTTGGTGATGAAAATAATCTTGCAGGATCAAAATTACCTTGTAATGTAATTCTACCTCCAGATAAATAACGCGCATTTCTTGCAGAACATGTCCAATCTACACCTAACGCAGAGGCTCCAGATTTAGCCATTTCACTTAAAGCAAACCAACACCCTTTTCCGAAGGCAATCACAGGCGTTATATCTTTTAATGCATTAATAATTTGCTGCATATATTGCCAAGAAAATTCTTGATAATCTACAGGTGATAACATACCTCCCCAAGAATCGAAAACTTGAACAGCGTCAACTCCAGCTTCAACTTTTGCCTTTAAATAGGCAATTGTTGTGTCTGTAATTTTTTGCAATAAACTATGAGCAACAATCGGATTTGTAAAACACAATTCTTTGGCCTTATCGAAGTTTTTAGAACCTTGACCTTGCACACAATAGCACAAAATAGTCCAAGGTGAGCCTGCAAAACCAATTAACGGAATTTCATCATTTAACTTTTCTTTTGTAGCTTTAATAGCTTCCATAACATAGCCCAAAGATTCTTGAATATCAGGAATAATTACGGAATCTAAATCTTTTTGAGTACGAATTGGATTTGGCAAATATGGGCCGAAATTTGGTTTCATTTCCACTTCAATGTTCATTGCCTGTGGTATCACCAAAATGTCTGAAAACAAAATTGCAGCATCCATTCCATATCTTCTGATAGGTTGCACCGTAATTTCTGAGGCTAATTCTGGAGTTTGACAACGCGTAAAGAAATCGTATTTATGTTTGATTTCCATAAATTCAGGTAAATATCTTCCTGCTTGACGCATCATCCAAACTGGTGGTCTGTCTACTGTTTCTCCTTTTAATGCTCTTAAAAATAAATCGTTTTTTATCATAATTTAAACGCAAAGGCGTTAAGCTTTTTCGCAGAGTTCGCAAAGGTTTTATGAAAATTTCTTTGCGCAATTTGCGCTTACCTTTGATTCTTTGCGGTTAATTCTACAAATTATTTACTACTCTTTTAATTCCGTGTTTTATTAAAGCAACATTAAAATTAATCAATAAACCTAACTTACATTCTGATAACTTCAGGTAAGTTAAAACTTGAGCTAAATGAACATCGTTTAACATTTCAACCGATTTCAATTCTATAATTACTTTATCTTCAACAATTAAGTCTATTCTATAACCTGCATTCAGTTTTACTTCTTCGTAAATTAAAGGTAGCGCTTTTTGTTTTTCTACTTTTAAATTTCTTTTACCAATTTCATAAAACAAACACTCTTCGTAAGAACTTTCTAAAAGACCTGGACCTAAAGCTCTGTGAACTTTTAAAGCACAGTCGACTATAATTTTAGAAATTTCGTTTTCAGTCATTTAATTTATTTAAACGCAAAGGCCTTAAGCTTTTTCGCAGAGTTCGCAAAGGTTTTATGAAAATTTCTTTGCGCACTTTGCGCTTACCTTTGATTCTTTGCGGTTCTTTTTTTACATTTTAGAAACAGCTTCCATTGCTTTATCAACTGCATTTGCTATTTTTTTAATATCCTTTTCAGTAATTGCAGAGTTTAAAAACCAAGCTTCAAACTGACTAGGTGGTAAAAACACGCCGTTTTTTATCATTTCCCAAAAGAATACCCCAAACTTCTCTGTATCTGACGTTTGTGCCTGCTCAAAGTTGGTTACCTCAACATTAGTAAAAAATGGATTCATCATAGAACCAAAACGATTTACAACCAAATCTACATTGTATTTTTTGGCAGTTTCTAATAAGATCACTTCTAAAATACTTCCTATTTCCTCGAACTTTTTATAAGGATTTTGCTTCTTTAATTCTGTTAAGGTAGATATTCCTCCTGCCATTGCAATTGGATTTCCGCTTAACGTTCCTGCTTGATACATTCCGCCTAAAGGTGCAACTTCTTGCATAATTTCATTTCTTGCTCCGTAAGCTCCTACAGGAAAACCGCCTCCAATTACTTTACCTAAACAGGTAATATCTGCAGTAACACCCAATAATTCTTGTGCGCCACCAAATTTAGAACGGAAACCTGTCATCACTTCATCTGCAATTAACAACGCTCCTTTGGTTTCTAAATAGTCTTTAAGTTCTTTTAAGAAGTTATTTTGCGGAATTACAACTCCCATATTTCCACCAATTGGCTCAATTATTACGGCTGCAATATCGTTGTGCTTTTCAAAATGGGCTTTTACGCTTTCTAAATTATTATATTCTGCAATTAATGTGTTTTTTACTGCTCCTTCTGGAACTCCTTTACTTCCTGGTAAACTTAATGTTGCCAAACCAGAACCTGCAGCCACTAATAATGCATCTTGATGCCCATGGTAACAACCCGAAAATTTAATGATTTTATCTTTTCCTGTAAAGGCTCTTGCCAAACGAATACCACTTAAAACTGCTTCTGTACCAGAATTTACAAAACGGACTTTATCCATTTCTGGAAAAGCATCACAAACAATTTTTGCTAATTTTATTTCTGCTTCGGTTGATGCACCAAAAGAATATCCATTTTTTAGGGCTTTTTTTGCTGCTTTTTCTACGGATTTATGACGATGACCTAAAATCATTGGACCATAAGAAACCACTAAATCTACATATTCGTTTCCATCAACATCTATAATTTTACTTCCTTTTGCTTTTTTGATAAACAACGGATTTCCACCAACTGAACTAAAAGCTCTTACAGGAGAATTTACGGCTCCAACAAGGTTTTTTAATCCTTTTTCGTATAGTTTTTGTGATTTTTTGAATTTCATTTTTTAAACTTTATGTCATTGCGAACGGAGTGAAGCAATCTGTAAATTAACAAAAAGATTACTTCACCATTCTTCCTCGTAATGACGTTAATTTTTTAACAATACTCTAGCTGCTTCCTTTGCAAAATAAGTAATAATAATATCTGCTCCTGCTCTTTTCATTGATAACAAGCTTTCTAGCATCACTTTTTCGCCATCAATCCAACCTTTTTCTGCCGCGGCTTTTACCATTGCATATTCTCCACTTACATTGTAACATGCAATTGGTCTATCAAAATTATTTTTTAAATCTCTAATGATATCTAAATATGACAAAGCTGGTTTAACCATTAAAATGTCTGCACCTTCTTGATCATCAAAGGTCGCTTCGCGCATTCCTTCATCTCTGTTTGATGGATCCATTTGATACGTTCTTCTATCGCCAAAGGTGGGTGCAGAATCTGCTGCATCTCTAAAAGGACCATAAAAAGCGGATGCGTATTTTACCGAATATGCCATAATTGGCAAGTTTACAAAACCTGAATTGTCTAAAGATTGGCGAATCATATCAATAGTACCATCCATCATTCCTGAAGGAGCCACCATATCTACTCCTGCCTTTGCGTGCGAAATTACTTGTTTTGCAATATTGACTAAAGTGGCATCATTATCCACATCATTCTCGTGAATAATTCCACAATGTCCATGTGAGGTATATTCACAAAAACAAACATCTGTAATTACGTATAAACTAGGATAATTTTGTTTGATAAAACGAATGGCTTGTTGTATAATTCCTTTATCATTCCAAGTTTCTGTGCCTTCATCATCTTTGTGAGATGGAATACCAAACAATAAAACTGCAGGAATATTTAAGGCAACAACTTCATCTAATTCTTTAGAAATTTTATCCAGAGAAAAACGTTTGATACCTGGCATTGAAACAATTTCCGTTTCTATATTTTGACCTTCTTCTATAAAAAGTGGATATACAAAATCGTCTACAGACAGTTTGGTTTCTTTTACCAATCTTCTGATTCCTTCGTGTTTTCTAAGTCTTCTTGTTCTGAACATAAGCCCCTGTTTCCCCAAAGGGGAGCACAATGGTATTTTGTGCGGTTAATAATTTTATTTAATGACTCCTTACTGTGAAAGAATAGTAATTCTTTCTTTCTCAAACTGCATCTTCTCTATTGGAAGGATAAGATTTAGCTCGTAAAATGTGTATTTACCAATTCTAAAACGCTATCGACACTAGGTATATTTGCAACTTCAACTTTTTCAAAATGTTTTCTGGCTTCTTTTGCAGTGGTTTCTCCAATACAAAAGGCCACTTTATCTGTAGTGTTTTCTTGAAGATAACTCTCGATTCCTGACGGACTGTAAAACAAAACTCCTGAAATTGAGTCATCAATTTTAACAGGACTTAACATTGTTTTATAGGCCTCAACTTCATGAACAATAATATCGTGTGTTTTTAAAAATGCTGGTAAAATATCTAAACGTAAGTCACTACAAAAGTAAGTGACTTCTTTATTATCAAGATTTTGAGATAAATATTCTGCTAACTTTTTCGCATTTTTGGCAACATGAGTAACCTTACCTATTCTATTTTCTATCAGTTTTTTTGTTCTTCTACCAACACAATAAATATTTTTAAAATTCATTTCGTTTTTAGTGAAAGAATTTAAAAGTGCCTCGACTCCATTTTGACTGGTAATGATGACGTTTTCAATCTCATTTTTCATCACCTTTGGTGAAATTCTATTAAAACGCATTTTAATAAAATCGCTATCTGTTATACCTATTGCCGTTGATAAAGTTTCTTTTTGAAGTTCAGAAAGTTTTTTTGTAGAATACACAGAAGCTATTTTTGAGCCCACCTCTTCATCTTCTAACATCAACTCTTTACCTCCTCTATTAATTACGTAATCTGCACAATCTTTTGCCAAATATCTATGATTGCCAAGTTTAGCTGTTTTTTCTACTTTTATTTTTTTAGAACCATCTTTTTTTAATAAAACAGCTTTAAAGTTTACTTCTTCTGTTTTTGAATTTACATAAGCTAAAGCTCCAATTGGTGCAGTACAACCACCTTCTAACAAACGCAAAAATTCACGTTCTATACCAACACAAACTTTTGTTTCGTAATGATTTAATTGCTCACAAGCATCTAATACATATTGGTCTTTTTCTAGTGCAGCTATCATAATGGCACCTTGTGCTGGTGCAGAAATCATCCAAGAAAGATCTATAGTTGTTTCTGGTCTTATACCTAATCGTTCTAATCCTGCAGCTGCAAATATAGCTCCATTCCAAGTTTCACTGTCTTCTAATTTTTGCAAACGTGTATTAACATTTCCTCTTAAATCTACAACTTTATGAGTAGGATAACGATTTAACCACATTGCCTTTCTGCGCAAACTTCCAGTAGCTATAATGCCTTCTGGTTGACCAAAAAACTCTTCTGTATCTTTTAAAACTAGAATATCATTGTAATTTCCACGTTTTAAGACAGCAGCTTGCACAATGCCTTCAGGTAAAGTTGTAGGAACATCTTTTAAAGAATGTACAGCAATATCGATATCGCCGTTAAACATGGCAATATCTAAGTTTTTTGTAAAAATACCAGTAATTCCTAATTCGTATAAAGGTTTATCGAGAATGATATCTCCTGTAGATTTTACAGGAACAATTTGGGTTTGATAGCCTAATTCTTCTAACTCTTTGCATACTTTATTTGCTTGCCAAAGCGCTAATTGGCTGTCGCGAGTTCCTATTTTAATTGTTTTTTGCATCTTTTTTTTAAGATTGAAATACCTTATTGATTACTTTAAGGCTTTGTGAAACAGATGTTTCTTCATCTTTAAGATGCTTCACAAATTGCGTAGTTATTTTTTGAATAAAACGAGAAGTTAAAATTTCTGCCTGATTTTCATCAAAACCAACAATTTTTTTCTTCTGAAAATTAATCTCGTCGTTTTTAATATTTTCTAACGATTGTTTTAGCGCAGCAATTGCAGGCGTAAATCTTCTATGATTTAACCAGCCATTAAATTCTTTTTTATGCGTTTCAATAATAGCCTCTGCCAAAGGAACTTCTTTTTGACGAACCGCTAACGTTTCATCTGTAATTTTAGATAATTCATCAACATTTACTAAAGATACCCCCTTAAAACTAATCACGCTTTTATCAACATTTTCTGGCATTGATAAATCTAAGATTAACAATTCTTTATTTTCCGAAATATATTGTGCAGTGATGGTTGGTTTATCTGCTCCTGTAGAAACAATTAAAACATCTGCTTTTGCCACTTCTTCAGCTAAATCTTGTATTAATGCCTTTCTTATTGAAGCGTGTTCTTTTACAAATTCTGTTGTTTTTTCTTCTGTTCTGTTGATTAAACAAACCGATTTATTTTGAGTGTATTCTGCTAAGTTTTTACAGGTGTGTTTCCCCATTTTACCCAAACCAAAAACTAAAATATTTTTTGAATTATAATCTGGTAAATTTTTAATAATATACTGCACAGCTGCATAAGACACAGATGTAGTTCCTGAACTTAACTTTGTTTCGTTCTTGACTCTTTTGCTTGCTTGTAACACAGAGTTAATTAATCTCTCTGTATAAGCATTTGTAGTTTGTAAAGATTTAGCCATTTTAAAAGAATGCCTTAATTGGCCAACAATCTCATAATCCCCTAAAATTTGACTTTCTAAACCTGTACCAATTCTGAATAATTGTTGAATTGCTTCTTGATCTTTATAAACGTTAGAAATTTTAGCAAATTCTTGAATTGTGCCCTCAGAAAATTCGCACAGTAATTCAATTAATTGACAAGGTCTTTGAGCAAAACCCGATATTTCTGTTCTATTACAAGTTGATAATATAAAAACACCTTCGAATCCTTTTTCTTTTGCTAGTGTTAATAACGCAATTTGATTTTCTCTGGATAAAGAAAATTTTCCACGTGTGTTAGCATCTGCCTTTTTATAACTAACTCCAATATTGTAAAAGTGCTCTTGTTTAACTTCTTGCATTGTTTTATAAAAGTTGGTCAAAAGTAAAAACTTCAATTAAAAAAAAATGTCGCTTAAAGTACTTTTTATAACGTTAAATGTTTTTTAAATATATTTTAACCTAAATACCTACAAAATCCCTTATTTTTGTAGTGTTATCAAGGTTTTTGAATTATATTATATAGAACCATTCTAAATAAAAAGAATCGAATTTAATTAGAAAATTATGTTTAAAAATGTCGGAGAAAGTACTTTAGAAGAAATCGTATTAGAAGATGGTTTTTATATACTTCATTTTCAGAACGAAAGCAAAGATGTGCAAGTTTTTGAAAGAGCTATTCATAGCAGTTTTATTCAAATTCATTTTTGTTTGCGAGGAAAATCTAAATTTTTATTCAATAATGGGTCCTATTCTTTTGACGTTTTAGACAATAGGTCAATTCTACTATATAACCCTCAAAGAACTTTACCTATTCATTTAGAAAATCAACCAAAAACCACTTTATTATCGCTGCTAATTTCAATTGAAAAATTTCACTCACTTTTCTCTAAAGAATCAGGTCATATACCTTTTTTAAGTGACGAAAATAGTCATCGTAAATACTATGACGATACCGAAACAAAACCTACTGTTTCTATCGTTTTGCAACAAATAATCAATTCGAACATTAACAGCTCAATCAGAAATTTATATGTTAAAGGTAAAGTGTATGAATTATTGAGTTTACATTTTCAAAAAGATGAAAATGTAGAAGGCGAATATTGTCCGTTTTTAGTGGACGAGCAAAATGTTTTAAAAATTAGAAAAGCCAAGGAAATTATTATTGATAGAATGGCAGAACCACCTAGTTTGCAAGAGTTAGCCAATGAAATAGGACTTAATATTAAAAAACTAAAAGAAGGTTTTAAACAAATTTATGGAGATACTGTTTACAGCTTTTTATTTGATTATAAGATGGAACACGCTCGTAGACTTTTAGAGAGCAATCAATTTAATGTTAATGAGGTAGGCACTCAAGTTGGGTACAGCACAGCAAGCCATTTTATTGCCGCTTTTAAAAAGAAATTTGGCACAACACCAAAAAAATATGTAATGAGCTTAAATCAATAATTAGTTGTTATTTTGCAATCATAGAAACACATACCATTGAAAGAAGAATTATCTGAAAATATAGAAAACGACGACTTGTACGAACATCACAAATTTGTAGCAAGTGTTGGTCAAGTTCCTTTACGGGTTGATAAATTTCTAATGAATTTTATTGAAAATGCTACCAGAAACAAGATACAACTCGCAGCAAAAGCGGGTAACATTCTGGTAAATGATGTTATCGTAAAATCGAATCATAAAGTAAAACCAAATGATGTTGTTCGTGTAGTATTGGCATATCCACCAGCAGAAAATTTATTGGTTGCAGAAAATATTCCTATAGATATTGTTTATGAAGATGATACGTTAATTGTAGTGAATAAGCCTGCAGGAATGGTAGTGCATCCAGGACATGGCAATTATTCTGGTACTTTGGTAAACGGGTTAATTTACCATATTGAAAATTTACCTACAAATGATAACGAAAGACCTGGCTTGGTGCATCGCATTGATAAAGATACTAGCGGTTTATTAGTGGTTGCTAAAACTGAATTCGCCTTAGCCCATTTATCAAAACAGTTTTTTGATAGAACTACAGAACGTTTGTATTATGCCTTGGTTTGGGGAAATATTGAAGAGGATGAAGGTAGCATTGAAGGCAATATCGGACGTAGTTTAAAAAACCGTCTGCAAATGTCTGTTTTTCCTTATGGCGATTTTGGCAAACACGCTGTTACCCATTTTAAAGTTTTAGAGCGTTTAACTTATGTTACTTTGGTACAATGTAAATTAGAAACCGGAAGAACGCATCAAATTAGAGCGCACTTTAAACATATTGGTCACACCCTTTTTAATGACGAGCGCTATGGAGGTAATGATATTTTAAAAGGAACTACGTTTACAAAATACAAGCAGTTTGTACACAACTGTTTTAAAGTGTTACCAAGACAAGCTTTACATGCAAAAACTTTAGGTTTTACGCATCCAAAAACGGGAGAGTTTATGCAGTTTAATTCTGAAATTCCTGATGATATTACAGAATGCTTAGCAAAATGGAGAACCTATTCTGAGCATTCTAAAGATTTAGAATAAAATTTACGAATTTTAAATGAGTAAAAAAATCATTATTCTAGGTGCAGGACTTTCTGGTTTATATGTAGCACATCAACTTAAAAAAGAAGGATTTTCTGTAAAAATTTTAGAAGCAAACAATAGAATTGGAGGAAGAATTTACACCAAAACAACTCATAAGACTAAAGTCGAGTTGGGTGCAACTTGGCTTTGGAGATATAATCCTGAGCTTTTAAAAGTTTGTAAAACATTAAACATTTCTGTTTTTGAACAAAACATGCAAGGTGATGCTTTGTTTGAAGCAACACCTACAAACCCTGTTCAACGCTTTCAAATTCCAAAAAATCAAGAAATCAGTTATAGAATTGTTGGTGGTACTGCAACTATTTTAGAAAAATTAAAAGCACAACTTACAAATGATGAAATCGAACTTAATCAAAAAGTACAAGCCATAAAAAGTGACGCGACTTTTATAACAGTGATTACCGAAAATACAGAATTCTCTGCTGATGTTGTTATTTCTACAATTCCGCCTCAATTATTGGTAAACTCAATTACTTTTTCACCTAAAATGGATGCTCAGTTGATAAAAATTGCGAATAACACGCATACCTGGATGAAAGATTCCATAAAATTTGCAATTGTTTATAAAACTCCTTTTTGGAAAGCACAAGGTTTGTCTGGAGTTGGTTTTAGTAATGTTGGTCCGTTTACAGAAATGTATGATCACTCCGATTTTGAAAATCAACATTTCGCTTTACTGGGGTTTTTAAACGTAAATTTATTGAACCTAAACCGAGAATTTAGAGAAGCTAAAGTAAAAGATCAACTTTTTAAGTTTTTTGGTGATGAAGGAAAAAATTATCTTGCTTACAAAGAAAAAGTTTGGAATAAAGAACCATTAACAAACTTTCAAAATGATAAATTTATCAGCCCACATGCTAATAATGGGCATTCTATTTACCAACATACATTTTTATCTGACAAATTAATTATAGCAGGTTCTGAAACCTCACCTCATTATGGAGGATATATGGAAGGCGCTATTTACAGAGGCAATCAAGTTGTACATCAACTAAAAATAGATTATAAGTAACCATAAAAAAACCTCAAGCGTTCACTTGAGGTTTTACTATAATTTTAATGCTCTTAGTTATCAATAGAACCTAGTACACGTTTCATAAAAGCATTTAAAGCTTCTTTTTTTGGTGTACCTTGTTTTATCATTTTATCAACCTCTACTGCTCCATATAAATTAGAAATTAACTCGCCAATAACATCTAATTCTTCATCTTTTAAAGACGGAACTTCTGTTAACGCTTCTAACGTTTCTATAGTTTCTAAGATATAATCTTGATCGTTTTCCTCGATAAAATTTGTCAAGTGTTTTATAACAGGTAACTTCATAATTAAACTACTTCGTTTACGAGTTCTTTTAAAACATCAAACTTATTGGTTTGCGTTTGATTTATTAAAGTACCATCTACAAAAGCTGCAAAAGTCGGTAAATTACTAACATCAGCCAATTGTCTACTACCTGGAAATTTTTCTGCATCAACCATTACAAATGTTGTGTTTTCATTTTCTGATGCCAATTTTTTAAATTTTGGTTTCATAATTCTACAATTACCACACCACGTTGCAGAATACTGAACGATTACTTTACTATTTTCGTTTACAATTTCTTGTAAATTATCTGCTGTTAATTCTTGAACCATATTTTTTTGTTTTCTCATAAAACAACCTCTCAAAGAAAAGTTGTTTTATGAAGTTTTAATATTAGTGAACTGCTAAATATTCTGCTGTTCCTTTTACATTTGGAGCCATTGCCTCTTTACCTTCTTCCCAGTTTGCAGGACATACTTCACCATGAGATTGTACATGTGCGTAAGCATCAATTAAACGTAAAAATTCATTTACATTTCTACCTACTGGCATATGATTAACACCTTCATGAAATACAGTACCTTCTTCGTCAATTAAATAGGTAGCTCTATATGTTACATTATCTCCTTCTACTTGTACAGTTTGAGAAAGCTCATCAAAAGTTTCATTTGTAATATCTAAAATTCCTAAAATTGATGATAAATTTCTGTTAGAATCCGCTAAAATCGGGTAGGTAACGCCTTCAATTCCACCATTATCTTTCGAGGTACTTAACCAAGCAAAATGCACTTCTGGAGTATCGCATGAAGCACCAATTACAATAGTATTTCTTTTTTCGAACTCACCTAAAGCTGCCTGAAAAGCGTGTAACTCTGTAGGACAAACAAAAGTGAAGTCTTTTGGATACCAAAATAACAACACTTTCTTTTTGTTATTTAAAGCTTCTTCTAATACATTAAGTTTAAATGTATCGCCCATTTCATTCATTGCATCTACATTTAAATTCGGGAATTTTTTACCAACTAATGTTGCCATTTTTTTATTGTTTTATAAATTAATTTTTTTATTTTTAATACTGCAAAGTTATTGGCTTTTATCCCTTACAAAAGCTAAAAAAAAAGATAAAACTTATTAAAGAATAAGGTTTTTCAATATTATAAAACACACACCATAAACAACTAAAAAACAAACACTTATACCTGATATAATTATTATTGATTTTAAAATAAGAAATATAGATAAAAACGATATGATAATTTATTGTAGATTTGGGTTAATATAAAATAACTAATTATGAGCAACAAAGGAAATTATAATATAAATGGAGATACAGCCAAATGTCCATTTATGAGTGGAAGTCAAAAAAAATCTGCTGGTGGAGGGACTAGCAATAGAGATTGGTGGCCCAATGAATTAAAATTAAATATTTTACGTCAAAACGCACCAAAATCTAATCCTATGGGAGAAGATTTTGATTATGCAGCCGCTTTTAATAGCATAAATTATGATGAACTTAAACAAGATGTTATTGATTTAATGACAGATTCTCAAGATTGGTGGCCAGCAGATTATGGGCATTATGGAGGCTTTATGATACGAATGGCTTGGCACAGTGCAGGAACTTATAGAGTTGGTGATGGACGAGGAGGAGCTGGTTCAGGAACGCATCGTTTTGCACCTTTAAATAGCTGGCCAGATAATGGAAATTTAGACAAGGCTCGTTTATTATTATGGCCCATTAAAAAGAAATATGGCAATAAAATTTCTTGGGCAGATTTAATGATTTTAGCGGGTAACTGCGCTTTAGAATCTATGGGCTTTCCTACTTTTGGTTTTGCAGGAGGAAGAGAAGACGTTTGGGAACCAGAACAAGATATTTATTGGGGAAGTGAAACAGGATGGTTAGATAATGATGAAAGATATGATACTTCTGATGGAGATTTAGAAGGACATCTTGGAGCTGTACATATGGGATTGATTTATGTAAACCCTGAAGGACCAAATGGAGAACCAGATCCTTTAAAATCTGCACATGATATTAAAATAACGTTTGGTAGAATGGCCATGAACGATGAAGAAACTGTAGCTTTAGTTGCAGGTGGCCATACTTTTGGTAAGGCGCATGGTGCTGCAGACCCAGAAAAATATGTGGGTGCTGAACCACATGGAGCATCTATCGAAGAAATGAGTACTGGTTGGAAAAACACTTTTAAATCTGGTGTTTTAGATGATACCATTACAAGTGGAATAGAAGGTGCTTGGACGCCAAACCCAATACAATGGGATGCTGATTATTTTGATGTACTTTTAAATTACGACTGGGAATTAACGAAAAGTCCTGCAGGTGCTCATCAATGGACACCAAGTAATGCTGATGCCAAACAAGCACCAGCTGCTGGAGGAAATGGCACTCAAGCCTTGATGATGACTACTGCAGATATGGCTTTAAAAATGGATCCTACTTATAGAGAAATCTCAGAACGTTTTCATAAAGATCATAAGGCATTTGAAGATGCTTTTGCTCGTGCTTGGTATAAATTAACACACAGAGATATGGGACCTATAGATAGATATTTAGGTCCAGAAGTACCAAAAGAAGAATTAATTTGGCAAGACCCAATTCCTAAAGTAAATTACACTTTAAGCGATGCTGATATTGATGCTTTGAAGAAAATAATTTTAGCTTCTGATTTATCTACTTCAGAATTAGTTAAAACCGCTTGGGCTTCGGCTTCTACTTATAGAGGTTCAGATAAACGCGGTGGTGCAAACGGAGGAAGAATAAGATTAGAGCCACAAAGAAGTTGGGCAGTAAATAATCCGAATGAACTAAACAAAGTCTTAACTGTTTTAGAAGGAATTCAAAAAGAATTTAACGGAACAGTTTCTATGGCAGATTTAATTGTTTTAGGTGGAACAGCAGCTGTAGAGGACGCTGCAAAAAAAGCAGGCTACTCAATTTCAGCTAACTTTACACAAGGAAGAGGAGATGCTTCTCAAGAACAAACCGACTTAGAATCTTTTGGTTACCTAGAACCTTTAGCTGATGGATTTAGAAATTATATGAATCCTAAATTAGAAGTTGCTGACGAAGATTTATTAATTGATAAAGCAAACTTGTTAACACTCTCAATTCCAGAAATGACTGCTTTAGTTGGTGGTTTACGTGTTCTTGGTGCAAATTATGATAATTCTAAGAACGGCGTATTTACAGATAATGTTGGTACGTTAAGCAATGATTTCTTTACAAATGTTTTAGACTTTTCTTTAACTTGGAAAGCTGCAAATGCTGAAGAAAAAGAATTTATTGGACGTGATAGAGCAACTGGAGCAATGAAGTTTCACGGAACTCGAGCAGATTTAATTTTTGGTTCAAATACAGAATTAAGAGCTGTTTGTGAAGTTTATGGCGCTAACGATGGCGAAGAACGTTTTGTAAACGACTTTGTAAAAGCGTGGACTAAAGTAATGAACTTAGACCGTTTTGATTTAAAATAAAATTTAGTTTTGTTACAAAAAAAAAGGAGATTCGCAATGAATCTCCTTTTTTTTGTATCACAATAGATGTATTACTTACTCGCAAATAACTTTACATCATTTCCAGAAACCTGTTTTTCGCCTAAAATTATTAAACGCTCTACCACATTTCGAAGTTCCCTAATATTACCGGTCCAATCGTATTTTTGTAATAATTGAATGGCTTCATCAGAAAATGTTTTTTGAGGTGTGCCTTGTTCTTGAGAAATTTTAGTGGTAAAAAAATCTACCAATAATGGGATGTCTTCTCTCCTATCATTCAAAGCTGGCACTTTAATTAAAATAACGGCTAATCTGTGATATAAATCTTCTCTAAAACGTCCTTCAGCAATTTCTATGTTTAAATCTTTATTGGTTGCAGCAACAACCCTAACATTTACTTTAATATCTTTATCAGAACCAACTCTAGAAATTCTGCTTTCTTGCAAAGCACGCAATACTTTAGCTTGAGCAGATAAACTCATATCACCAATTTCATCTAAAAAAATAGTACCTCCGTTTGCCGCTTCAAATTTACCCGCTCTATCTTTATTTGCTCCTGTAAACGATCCTTTTACATGACCAAACAATTCGCTTTCTATTAATTCTGACGGAATTGCAGCACAGTTTACCTCAATCATTGGTGCATTTGCACGATCGGATTTTTCATGCAACCAATGTGCAACCAATTCTTTACCAGTTCCATTTGGTCCGGTAATTAAAACTCTGGCATCTGTAGCCGCTACTTTTTCTATAATTTCTTTTATATGATTGATGCTTTCACTCTCACCAATCATTTCGTAATTTTTACTGACTTTTTTCTTGAGTCGTTTATTTTCGACCACCAATACTTTTCTATCTAAAGCATTTCTCACTGTATTTAATAATCGATTTAAATCTGGTGGTTTAGAAATATAATCGAAAGCACCTAAACGCATTGTATTTACAGCAGTATCTAAATCGCCATGACCAGAAATCATAACAATAGGTACTTCTGGTTTTATTTTTTTGGCTTTTTCTAATACCTCAACACCATCCATTTTTGGCATTTTTATATCACATAAAACCAAATCGTAGTCGTTATTTTTAATCATTTCTATCCCTAACAAACCATCTTCTGCCTGTTCTACATTGTAATTATCATTCTCTTCGGATATAATTTTTGTTAAAACCCTTCTAATTGCTGCTTCGTCTTCTATGATTAATATTTTACTCATGGATTAAGTTTTAAAGTTTTAAAGTTTCGAAGTTTCGAAGTTCTGTATCCATAGATTTATCAACAGTACTTTTTCACTCATCACTTTATATCTATTCGTATATTCTTTTTTCTTTTATCTAGCCTTCTTTTCTCTCGTAAAGATGCACATCTCTTTGTGGAAATGGTATCGTAATATTATTTTCTTTAAATGCTTTATCAATTTCAAAACGAATGTTGCTTTG
>P_2C_Liq_1_UnCtyDRAFT_1000148_pt1 | contig 29668 bp, 19 predicted proteins | sample Pon2CUnioCityCA_2_FD_10234 | JGI IMG/M metagenome (IMG submission 10234) | reverse complement strand
GAAAGCTAACTCCTCAACAACATATCAAGATTTAATTAAGCTATACGTAGAACACGGCTGTTATCAAGAACGACTCGTGTCGCTGGTTAAAAAAGGAATCTCAGGCGCTCAGGAAATCAAACAAATGATGATAGACCTGCGTGAAAAGACACCTCAACAAATTGCAGGACAAGATGTCATTATTATAGAAGATTACCAGGCAAGCACTAGAGAAAACAAGCACTTGAATAAAAAAGAAAGCTTAAATATTCCTAAATCTAACGTATTAATCTTCTATCTAGCAGATGGCTCAAAGATTGCAGCAAGACCTAGCGGAACAGAACCTAAAATTAAGTTCTACATATCTGTGAAAAGTGAATTAGATCACGTGGACAATTATCCAGCGATACAAGAACAACTCAACAATAAAATTAATGGCATATTAGCCAGTTTTGACATTTAATACATGAACTATTTTAAAGAGATTCTAGGGTATGCAAAGCCTTATAAGAAATGGGCGGTACTCAATATTATTAGTAATGTACTTTACGCATTTTTCAGTACTCTAGCCTTTGTGTCTTTAATGCCAGTGTTGCAGGTCCTATTTAACGAGACAGAACAAGTATATACAAAACCGGTGTGGCAAGGAATTACTAAAACACAAGACTACCTACAAGGCAATGTAAATTTTTATGTGTCAGAATATGCAAAGGATGACCCTAGTCAGGCGCTCATTATGATGATTTTTTTAGTATTGAGCATGTTTTTCTTCAAGAATTTATTCGGTTATTTAGGGATGTATTTTATGGCGTTTTTACGCAATGGATTACTTAAAGATTTACGCAATGATTTGTACCACAAAATTATCAACTTACCGGTATCCTTCTTTTCAGAAAAACGCAAAGGTGACACCATAGCACGTGCTACCACTGATGTAAATGAAATACAGAGCAGTTATTTATCCATCCTAGAATTGATCGTCAAAGAACCACTAAACATTCTATTTGCATTAATTGCGATGTTTATGTTTAGCATTAAACTATCCTTATTTGTATTGATTTTTATTCCAGTATGTGGATACATCATATCTGCAATAGGTAAAAAACTTAAAAGCAAATCAGAACGTGTGCAACGTACTCAAGGCTTGATACTTTCTCAACTAGAAGAAATGCTAGGCGGATTGAATGTGATTAAAGGTTTTAATGCAGAGGAACGCATGCAGGACAGTTTTGAAGAAACGACTGGTAGGTTCAGCAAATACTCCATCAGTCTTGCTAAACGTAAAAGCATGGCAAGTCCTGTGAGCGAAGTCTTAGGAATCGCTGTGATAGGTTGTTTACTATGGTTTGGTGGGAATATGGTTCTTGTAGAAGGCACCTTATCTAATTCTACGTTTCTAGGTTTTATGGGGTTAGCTTATGGTATTCTTACACCAGCAAAAGTACTCGCGAAAGCCAGCTACGGCGTTAAAAAAGGTAACGCAAGTGCAGAGCGTGTGTTGAGCATTCTTCATACAGAAAACACTATAGTGGATGAGTCTAACGCTGTAGACATCCCAGAATTTAATCAAGTTATTGAGCTTAAAAACGTAAGCTTTGCCTATGAAGAAGAAAACGTATTGAAAAACTTCTCACTAGAAATTCCTAAAGGAAAAAGCATTGCGCTAGTAGGTCAAAGTGGTTCTGGTAAAAGTACTATCGCAAATTTATTGACAAGATTTTACGATATCCATAAAGGTTCTATTACTATGGATGGACATAATATTAAAGACATCAGTCTTAAAAGCTTGCGCGATCAAATGGCGCTAGTAACGCAAGATTCTATATTATTCAATGACACAATTGCGGTTAATGTTGCCTTAGCAAATAAGAATGCTAGCGATGAAGAAGTCATTAACGCTCTTAAAATTGCAAATGCCTGGGAATTTGTAAAAGAATTACCTGATGGCATTCATACTAATATAGGCGATAGTGGTGGAAAGTTAAGTGGCGGACAAAAACAACGCCTTTCCATAGCACGCGCGGTTCTTAAAAACGCTCCTATTTTAGTACTTGATGAAGCTACCAGTGCACTAGACACTGAAAGTGAACGTTTAGTACAAGACGCTCTTGAAAAAGTGATGAAAAATCGAACCTCTATAGTAATCGCGCACCGACTTTCTACCATTCAGAATGCAGACCACATAGTAGTAATGAACAAAGGAGAAATCGCTGAGCAAGGAACACACTCTGAACTGATTGCAATGAATGGGCTTTATAATGGCCTTGTGGGAATGCAAAGTTTATAAGACTTCAATTTAAAATTAAATTAATAGAATGTCTTTAAAAGACTTTTGCTTTACCCTTTTTAAACAAGACATTACAGGAATCTCTATTCCTCAAAAATTTACATTCCCGTTTTTCTATGAACCGCACGAGCTAGCTTTAATAGCTGCTCGTGAACTACAAGAATATCTAGAGCAACCGCAAGACTGGAACCATAATTTCTGGAATGAAAAAACAGGCGCTGGAGAAGCGGCTGGAAAAATGTTTGGGGTTCTGGTAGTTCAAAATAACCATGGTGAATTAGGTTATTTAAGTGCTTTTTCAGGTCAAATAGATGGAACTATGAACATCGCTCCTTTTGTGCCAGCGGCTTATGTTGATGATTTTGATAAAAGTTATTGCGATGGGCAGTTTAAAGAATTTACAAAACTTAGTAATCGAGTTAAAGTTCTCGAAGAAACTGAAGAGTACACCTCAGCTTTAAAAAACCTAAAAATACTTCAAGAAAAAGCAAAACTACTACTGGAAGAACAACGCAAAAAACACAAGATTCAATCGCGTCATCTTAAAGCACAATTAAAGCAAAGTTCTAAAACGCTTGACCATCAAGAACTTAACAACCTAAAAGCTCAACAGCACCAGCAGCATCTCAACCAGAAGTTTCTCTATCGTGAATATGAAGCGTATTTATTAGAAAAACAACAACCGTTTCAAATTATAGTAGATCGTTATCAATCACAGATAGAATCGCTTACTAAACAACGTAAGCAACAATCACTAGAGCTACAAGATTGGATTTTTAAACAGTATGATTTGCTTAATGCTCGAGGCGAGCGCAAAAATGTTCTAGAGATCTTTAATGAGTTGCATTTAGGCGCTCCACCAGCATCCACTGGTGATTGCGCAGCTCCTAAGTTGTTACAATACGCTTTTGCAAAAGGGTTAAAACCTATAGCTCTTGCAGAGTTCTGGTGGGGAACATCGTCCAAATCACAAATTAGAAAACACAAACAATTCTATCCTGCATGCCGCAGTAAATGTGAACCTGTTTTAGGACACATGTTACAAGGGTTAAACGTCGAGGATAATCCTTTATTGATCAATCCAGCTGTAGATAAAACCATGCAAGTGATTTATGAAGATGACGCCATCATCATCGTTAACAAACCCGAAGAGTTTTTATCAGTACCTGGTAAAACGATTAAAGATAGCGTGTACAGTAGGCTCAAAGAGTTATATCCTGATGCGACTGGACCTATTCTGGTTCATAGACTAGACATGTCCACATCTGGAATACTGGTTGCAACTAAGAATTTAGAATACTACCATTTTATACAAGAACAGTTTGTAAACCGCACCATTTCTAAACGTTACGTGGCGTTACTCAATGGCGTTCTCAAAAATGATGAAGGAATGATTGAGCTGCCGCTTAGAGTAGATCTGGATAATAGACCTACTCAATTAGTTTGTTATGAATACGGTAAAGCAGCCAGAACCAAATACAAAGTCATAAATCGCACAGATTCTCAAACGCTAGTTCACTTCTACCCTATTACTGGGCGCACCCATCAGTTAAGAGTTCATGCAGCACATGCTAGTGGATTAAATGCTCCTATAGTAGGTGATGATCTTTATGGAACCGCTACTAATCGACTTCATTTACATGCAGAGTATATTAAATTTATTCATCCTGTAACGAGAAAAACAGTTTCTTTTAAAGCTCCAGCGCCTTTTTAATATGTCTTTCACCTTACTATCATCACCTCTACAAGGCTTTACAGAATTCCGATTTAGGAATGCAGTTCATAAATATTTTGGCGGAATAGACACATTTTATGCGCCATATATAAGGTTCAACAACAAACCTGAAATCAGTGCAAAATACCAACGGGATTTACAATTAGAGAACAATCATGTTCCCGATTTAATACCGCAGGTAATGACTAATAGTGCCGACGAGTTTATTACTGCCGTTAAATATATCAGGTCTTTAGGATATAAAGAGCTTAACTGGAATTTAGGTTGTCCTTATCCTATGGTGACTAAAAAAGGTATGGGAAGCGGTCTAATTTGTGAACCTTCTAAGATTGACGCTATCCTTGATCGTGTTCATACCGAGACTGACGTTATTGTTTCTATGAAAATGAGAATGGGTTATCTGGAACCTACAGAGATTTTGGAAACGTTCCCTATTCTAGAAAAATATCCTATTAAAAGCATAGCGATTCATGCCCGTATCGGTAAACAACTGTATAAAGGTGGCGTGGATTTAGCATCCTTCCAGCGCTGTCTAGATACTTCAAAAACTAAACTCTATTACAATGGTGATATTACTACAGTTGCTGGTTTTAGAAAAATGCAAGAGCAATTCCCAACCATAGACCACTGGATGATCGGTCGTGGCCTCATTGCTGATCCTTTTTTACCCAGCATGATAAAAGCTGACACAGAGATTTATCCAGAGAATCGCTGGGAAATCTTCCGTGAATTTCACGATACGATTTATCAAGAGTATGATGCATTCCTGCAAGGCCCTACTCCTATTAAGATGAAAATGCAAGGCTTCTGGGAATACTGGTCACAGACATTTCCTAATCCGCAAAAGGCGTTTAAAGCCATTAAAAAGGCTAATAATCCTAGAGCTTATAAGCAGGCTGTGAATGATAATTTGAAGATGGTAAACAAATAATTAGTTGGTTTCAATCACGCTTTCGCGAAAGCGAATCCCTAATCACTTAACTTTGTAACCTACTTTATGGAACAAAGAGATGTACTACTCATAACGCCACCATTTACCCAACTGAATACACCGTATCCAGCGACGGCTTATATTAAAGGATTTTTGAATACCAAAGATGTGAGCGCATTTCAAATGGATCTAGGAATAGAAGTAATTCTAGAACTATTTTCCAAAAGCGGAATGGAGTCTATATTTGATATCGCTTTTGATGATCAAAGTATTACATCTGCAAACAGTCAGCGTATTTATGCATTACAAGATCAGTATTTAAAAGTACTAGAGCCTGTGATTTCTTTTTTACAAGGTCATCAAGATACACTGGCGCGACAACTATGCACTCATAATTACCTTCCTAGAGCGTCTCGATTTGAACAGCTAGATGATATGGAATGGGCTTTTGGGAACATGGGAATGCAGGATAAGGCAAAACATCTCGCAACGCTTTATCTAGAAGATCTGTCAGATTTTATCAAAGAATGTGTGGATGAGAACTTCGGTTTCAGTCGTTATGCAGAGCGTTTAGGAATGAGTGCTAATAGTTTTGATGAGATCTATAAACACTTACAAAGTGACCTTACTCCTATTGATAAAATCACGATAGAAATTCTTGAAAAAAGAATTCAAGAAGTACAACCAAAACTGGTTTGTTTATCTGTTCCATTTCCTGGTAATTTATACAGTTCCTTAAGATGTGGTCAGTATATTAAGGAACATTATCCCCATATTAAAATCGCCTTTGGTGGTGGATTTGCAAATACAGAACTGCGCTCTGTGACTGATGTACGCGTGTTTGAATTCATAGATTACATCGCACTAGATGATGGAGAGTTACCACTAGAGTTAATTGTAAGAGATGTTTTAAAACCTGATGCAGAACGCGTTTTTAAACGCACCTTTATTTTAGAAAATGACACCGTAGTTTATAAAAACAATAGTACCACAAGTGATTATAAACAGAGTCAAGTAGGAACACCAGATTACAGTGATTTATTACTCGATAAATATATCTCAGTAATTGAAATCGCAAACCCTATGCACAGTTTGTGGAGCGATGGAAGATGGAACAAGCTCACCATGGCACATGGTTGCTACTGGGGAAAATGTACGTTTTGTGACATCTCTTTAAATTATATCAAACTCTATGAACCCGTTGCGGCAAATTTGCTCGTAGACCGCATGGAAGAGCTTATTGCTCAAACAGGAGAAAGTGGATTCCATTTTGTAGATGAGGCAGCACCGCCAGCGCTAATGAGAGCTGTAGCGCTAGAAATTTTAAAAAGAAATTTATCTGTTACTTGGTGGACTAACATCAGGTTTGAAAAGAGTTTTACTCAAGATTTATGTCATTTATTAAAAGCCAGTGGTTGTATAGCTATTTCTGGTGGTCTAGAAGTCGCCTCAGACCGATTATTAAAACTTATCGATAAAGGAGTTACTGTAGCTCAAGTAGCTCAAGTGACCAGAAACCTAACAGAATCTGGAATTATGGTTCATGCATACTTAATGTATGGTTACCCTACACAAACAGTTCAAGAAACGGTAGATAGTTTAGAAATGGTAAGACAGCTATTTGAATTAGGGATTATACAAAGTGGTTTCTGGCATCAGTTTGCTTTAACGGCTCATAGTCCTGTAGGAATGAATCCAGAGGCTTATGGAATTATACCTGATCTAAAAGAAATCAGCTTTGCAAATAATGATGTGCAATTCCATGATCCTACAGGTGTGAACCACGACCAGTTCAGTTACGGATTAAAGAAGTCCTTATTTAATTATATGCACGGTATAGGCTTTGAACTAGAATTACAGGACTGGTTTGATTTTAAAATTCCTCAAACCACTATTTCTAATAATTTTATAGAAGACTGCCTTCATAATGAAGTTTATAAAACACCTAAGGCAAATCATAAAATTATATGGTTAGGAAATGAACCATTACGTGCCGCTTCTCAATTAATTAAAAATGGCAACACCATAGATTCATTAAAACTATTATTTCATCAAACTGAAAATAGTTTAGAAATAGAGTTAGAAGAACATAAGGCTATATGGCTTATTGAGCAACTGGCGCTAGCCAGGCCGCAAGCACCTCATCCATACACTTATGGTAACATGAAGAGTAACTATGAATCCCAATGGAAACACTTTGAGTCATTCTGGTATGCAACTGCTATGGAAGAATTGAAACAGCACCAGCTATTAGTACTTTAAAAGTAAAACACTGATAGTTACTTATTTTCTTTGCAATGTAAAGCTAGAAATACGGTTATTTCCTGCTAGATAACCATTCTTATCATCGATCATTTGAACGGTGTAAAAACCCTGATCAGACAGTTTTTTCCACGTATTTCCTTGATCTCCACTCCACCATATTCCAGGAGTTCCTACCGCAATGAGCTCCATACCATTAGTTCCTGGAATAAAACTAATGTCACTACTATATCCAGGACCATTACCATTAGATAATAAATTCCATGATTTACCACCATTACTAGTGATAGCTTTGTTATACTTATTCTCTTCTTTATTATTCCAGTCACCACCTATAATTACTCCTAGATTTTTATCATAAAAATCTACAGCATAGATTCCTGTCATCTCACCGCCAGCAATTATAGGAGTGTTATAAATACTCCAAGTAGAACCACGGTCATTGCTATAAAAAACACGCGCCATTGCACCACCAGTAACCATCCACACGTCATCACCTATTATTTTTATATTAGAATTACTAGCTGCATATGCTGCTTCTCCTTCTACTAAGTCTGGTAGTTCTGTGCATGGTAATTTACCCCAGGTTTTGCCTCCATCATAGGTTTTAATAATTGAAAAACAACCGCCCATGGGATCTCCCATAGCAATTCCTTCCTCATCATTCCAAAACTTCATAGAATCATAAAAAACACGTTCCTCCACCTCAGAATATACGAGTTCTACTGCACCATCTTTTTGAGTGATTTTATAAACTAGGGCAGGATTTCCAGCCGTTAAAATATAAGTATAATTTGATGTAGTCGCTATAGATCTAAACTCCACTTCCTCGTCTTCATTAAGTTTAATAACTCCTCGAGCTGGAGTTCCAGTCGCTGCATTTATACTACCATAATTCCCTTTATTACCAGCATACCAGTAATTACCGTTATCATAATCGAGGGCACGTACACTAATGGAATCAGTTAAAACAGTTGATATTTCTATGGTCGCATGAGTAGCTATAGATAGTTCATGAGCAACTTCATCCAGTTTATTTTCAGAGTCTTTACAAGATAACACAGCTAGAGCTGTAACAATAAATAGTAGATTTTTCATATCTCAAAAATAACAACCTTTTTAATGATATGGCTGGAAATTGGTACGCTTTCGCGAAAGCGTTTCCACAAACCACACGATTACACAAAAAAGCCCGACCTAAACTCAAAGAAATGAGCCAATAAACGTATTTTTGCGAAATGAGATTTCATCATAATTTAGTTCAGGCTACCGTAGACGCATTGCATAACATTTTTAATGATGGTAAATATGCAGACCAAGCGATTCAGAAAATATTAAAACGCGATACCCGTTGGGGTTCTCGCGATAGAGGTTTTATTGCAGAAACAACTTATGACATTGTACGATATAAAAGGTTATATGCAGAGATTGCCAATGTCAATGAACCATTCAAACCAGTTGATCTGTGGCGCATGACTGCCGTATGGATCGTACTTAAAGGACACGATGTTCCTGCATGGGAAGAATATTATAACACGCCAGTACGTCGCATTAAAGGACGTTTTGATGAACTTAGTAAAAATAGAGTTTATAGAGAATCTTTACCAGACTGGATGGATGAAATAGCTCTTAAAGAATTAGGTGGTGTATGGGAAAAAGAAGCTAGTGCTTTAAATCATCAAGCTGATGTGGTACTGAGAACAAATACTCTACAAACTACTCCTTCTGAACTTAAAGAAAAACTTCAAGCAGAAAATATCGCTACAGAGCAACAAGACCGCTTTACAGATGCACTTATTTTAAAAGAAAGAGCAAATGTATTTATGACCCAAGCTTTTAAAGACGGACTCTTTGAAGTTCAAGATGCAGGTTCTCAAACTATTGCTCCATTCTTGCAGGTGGAACCTGGTATGCGTGTTATGGATGCTTGTGCTGGTGCTGGTGGTAAAGCGCTACATCTAGCAGCTTTAATGGAAAATAAAGGTCAGATCATTGCGACTGATATTTATAAGAGCAAACTCAATGAGTTGAAACGCCGCGCACGTCGTGCTGGTGCTCATAACATTGAAACACGATTGATCGATTCTACTAAAGTGATTAAAAAACTGGCTGGTAAAATGGATCGTCTATTAATAGACGCACCGTGTAGTGGACTAGGTGTACTGCGCCGCAATCCTGATGCCAAGTGGAAACTACAACCTGAGTTCTTAAATGAAATTAGAGCAACACAACAGGATATTTTACAGCGCTACAGCACCGTGGTAAAAAATGATGGTATGATGGTTTATGCTACTTGCTCCATCTTACCTAGCGAAAACGAAAATCAAGTACAAGAATTTTTAAGCTCTGAGGCTGGTGCAACTTTTGAGCTGGTAGAAGAACAATCTTTACTGGCGCACAGAGACGGTTTTGACGGTTTCTACATGGCGCTCATGAAGAAAAAATCATAATTGCTCCTATAATTTTATTTAAAAACTCGCTTTTGCATAAGCGTTATCACATACATTATGAAAAATAGTTTAATTTTTATCCTACTCATAAGCATAACGGCACTAGGTCAAGTTCCTGCTGGATATTATAACACCGCAAATGGGTTAACGGGATATCCTCTTAAAACAGAATTAAAAAACATAATCACCGCAGGCCATAATCCTCAAACTTATGATGCGTTATATACTTTATATGCGACATCAGATAATGATGAATACTATGATAATGGCACACAAACTAATACGATTCTAGACATCTATTCAGAGAATCCTAATGGTGCCGAATCTTATAACTTTGGACTCGCACAGGATTGTAGCGGTGTGAGTATTACTGGAGAAGGTTTATGTTATAATCGAGAACATATTTTTCCTCAAGGTTTTTTTAACGCTTCTACAAACCCTACTCCACGTCACGATGCGCACCACGTAATCCCTACAGATGGTTTTGTAAATAATGGTCGTTCTAATTATCCTTTTGGAGAAGTAGGAACAGCACAAGCAACTTATTCCAATGGTAGTAAATGGGGTAATTCCATTTCTCCTGGATATACTGATAGAGTTTTTGAACCTATAGATGAGTTTAAAGGTGACGTAGCTCGTATGATGTTATACTTTGCGACTCGATATGAAGATAATTACAATGACCCTACATGGGATAATCATAATGCTTCAAACTATGATCCACGTGATGGTTCTCAAAACAGATGGTATGAGCAATGGTTCATAGATCAAATGTTAATATGGCATGCTCAAGATCCAGTAAGTCCACGTGAGGTGGAACGCAATAATGAAATTTTCCTGTTTCAAGGAAATCGTAATCCTTATATTGATAACCCACAATATGTAGCGATGATATGGAGCAGTGGAAGTGGTACTGGAAACGGAACACTTTTCCCTACACTATCTGGAACTTATGTAGATACTAATTCAAACATGATTACTGATGCTGGTGATGAAATTCAATATACTTATGATATAGCAAACATAGGAACTACTACACTTTATAACCTAACAGCTACTGCATCGTTAGGAACTTTTAATCCTGGGAATCAAATAGCAAGTATAGCTCCTGGTCAAACTTTAAGTAACCCTTTCGGAACTCTTACCTATGTGCTCACTGCTGCCGATGTTACTAATAGTTGCGGTTGTATAACTAACCAGTTATTAGTCTCTGCCGACTTTAATGCCGCAGGAACAAATGGCTCGTTAAATACATCAAGTGATGACCCTAATAATTTTACAAATAATGATGCTGACGGTGATATGTTACCAGATGATGTAACAACGGTAACCTATCCTAATGGAGGCTCTGGCGCTGCAACTGATATATTTATTTCTGAATATATAGAAGGAAGCAGTAATAATAAAGCCATTGAAATAGCAAATTTCACAGGTGCATCTGTAGATTTATCTAACTATACTCTAGAATTAAGCCAAAACGGTAGTGGTTCCTGGACTAATCTTCTTAATTTGTCAGGAATACTTGCAGATCAAGACGTTTATGTTTTGTCTCGTGGTAACGCAAACTCTGCAATCTTAGCACAAGCAGATCAACTAGTAGGTAATGGTGGTCCACTTGATTTTAATGGCGATGACGCCGTAGGTCTATTCAGGTCTGGGATATTATTAGATATTGTAGGTGATCCTAATAGTAGTGCAGACGATATTAAAAACGAAACACTAGTTCGTAAGCCCAGTATTACTTCACCTAACGCCGTTTTTAACAAATTAGGGGAATGGAATGTTTTTACACAAGATGATTCTAGTGATTTAGGCATGCACACCTTTAACGGTACAGCCAGCATAGATGACCTTATTCTATCTGAACTAAGCATCTATCCTAACCCATCTTCAGGAAAGTTTTATTTTAATAAAAAGGAGCTTGTAGAAGAGGTAACCATTTATGACCTAGCTGGAAGAACCATTAAAAATAACTATACTCCTAATGAAGGACTTCTAATAGAAAGTAACGGAATATACTTTGTAAACGTAAGATCGCAAGGAAAAAGCAAAACATTTAAGGTGTTTGTGAGGTAACCACTTTATTTGCTATACAACCATAAAGCTGTCTCATTAATTTGTGGCAGCTTTTTTTATTGAGGAAAAACAGTATTGTCGTGCTTATGCTAATTTACCTTTTTAAAACCGTAAATAATTCTGCTTTCTCACTTCATCTAGTGCACCAATAAAATTGTTTGATATTATGTTAAAAACACAAGAATCAAACAAAGCGGAAACTCCTAAATTAAACCCTTAAAAAAGTATCTTTGCCATAGCCCATAAAAGCGCTTACAATGATTCATTTTTACGGAAATCCATCCCAATCCTTATACGCAGTTCAAACCCAAGCACCGATCTCTAAAGAAGACGATCAAAAATTGCAATGGCTGTTTGCTCAAGCTCCTAAACTAGAAACCGATGCTGTAACTGGTTTCTTTAGAGGACCTCGTGCCACTACGATTACTCCATGGTCTACTAACGCTGTAGAGATTACCCAAAACATGGAAATTAAAGGGATATTGCGTATTGAAGAATTTCATGCTTGTACTGAAGATTCAGAGTATGACCAGATGTTGCTCCAAAAATTCAATGGATTAGATCAATCGCAATTTGACATTAATGTAAACGCTGAAGGCGTTCTAGAAATAGAAGATATCGCAGCTTATAACATGCAAGAAGGTTTATCGCTTAGCGATGATGAGATTGATTATTTAATCCAACTTTCAGAAAAATTAGACCGTAAATTAACCGATAGTGAAGTTTTCGGGTTCTCACAGGTAAATAGTGAGCACTGCCGTCACAAGATTTTCAACGGTACATTTATCATCGATGGTGAAGAAATGCCCACTTCCCTATTCAAACTTATTAAAGAAACTTCTAAAAAATGGCCTAACGGAATCGTTAGTGCATACAGTGATAACGTAGCCTTTGTAGAAGGACCACAAGCCGAGCAGTTTGCTCCTAAAACAGCAAATAAACCAGACGTTTATCAAACCAGTTTATTTGACTCTGTCATTTCTCTAAAGGCAGAAACACACAACTTCCCTACTACCGTAGAACCATTTAATGGAGCTGCGACAGGTTCTGGTGGAGAAATACGTGATCGACTCGCTGGCGGACAAGGCTCGCTGCCACTCGCAGGAACAGCAGTTTATATGACTAGCTACTCGAGATTAAATGAAGAACGCCCTTGGGAAAACGGTTTTGAAGCTCGTAAATGGCTCTACCAGACTCCTATGGATATCCTTATCAAAGCCTCTAATGGTGCGAGTGATTTTGGAAATAAATTCGGTCAGCCGTTAATTACTGGTTCTGTTTTGACATTCGAACATGATGAACACAACGACGTAACTGCTAGCAACGCGAAGCAATCTGACAGTAAAAGATACTTAGGCTTTGACAAAGTCATCATGCAAGCCGGCGGAATAGGTTACGGTAAAAAAGAACAAGCACTTAAGAAAACACCTGATGCTGGCGATGATATCATCGTAATGGGTGGTGATAATTACCGTATCGGAATGGGTGGCGCTGCCGTGAGTAGCGCAGACACCGGTGCACTAGATTCTGGTCTTGAACTTAATGCGGTGCAACGCTCTAATCCAGAGATGCAAAAACGTGCTGCAAACGCCATACGTGGACTGGTAGAAAGTGATCACAACCCTATAAAATCTATTCACGATCATGGAGCCGGTGGACACTTGAACTGTCTATCAGAACTTGTAGAAGAAACAGGAGGAATTATAGACGTAGATCAATTACCAGTAGGTGATCCTACTCTATCTCGCAAAGAATTGATCGGTAACGAGTCTCAGGAACGTATGGGGCTGGTCATGGATACTAAAGACACACCAGTTCTAGAGGAAATTGCTGCTCGTGAGCGCGCTCCATTATATAAAGTAGGTAAAGTTACAGGCGATAATAAATTCACGTTCAGTGAAAAAGATGGCCGCAGTCCTATGGATTTGGCTCTGGAAGACATGTTTGGTTCCAGTCCTAAAACCATTATGGATGATCAGACCATTCAGCGCATTTATGATGCGGTTCCTTATGACGGTAAAGATTTTAAACTCTATTTATATAACGTCTTGCAACTAGAAGCCGTTGCCTGTAAAGACTGGCTCACTAATAAAGTAGACCGCTGTGTAACGGGTCGTGTGGCAAAACAACAGACCTGTGGCGAATTACAATTACCCTTGAATAACCTAGGTGTAATGGCAATGGATTATAACGGTAAATATGGAGTTGCAACCACAATAGGTCACGCACCAGTTGCCGCCTTGATCGATCCAGCCGCTGGTTCTCGCAATGCTATTGCAGAGTCACTGACTAATCTGGTTTTTGCACCGTTAGAAAAAGGTCTTGAAGGCGTGAGCTTGAGTGCTAACTGGATGTGGCCTTGCAACAATCCTGGAGAAGATGCTCGTTTGTACAGCGCTGTAAAAGCGGTAAGCGATTTTGCCATCGAGCTAGGAATTAATATTCCGACTGGTAAAGACAGCCTGAGTATGAAGCAAAAATATCCCGATATGGATGTGCTGGCTCCTGGAACCGTGATCATCAGTACGGTTGGTTCTTGTGATGCTATTTCTCAAGTTGTAGAACCCGTAATGCAACGCGATGCAAACGCACCTATTTATTATATTAACATGAGTAGCGATACTCATAAATTAGGTGGTTCTAGCTTTGCACAAACACAAAATAAAATAGGTCGTGAATGTCCTACGATTATGGATAGTAACGCTTTCGCGAAAGCGTTCAACACCATCCAATCGCTTATAAAACAAGGAAAAGTACTTGCAGGACATGACGTTGCCAGCGGTGGATTAATAACCACTTTACTCGAAATGTGTTTCCCATCACTAGGTGTAGGAATGGAACTGGACCTCGCCGAAGTAGGTCATGATATGGTCAAAGTATTATTTTCAGAAAATGCTGGTATCGTATTACAAACCACAGATGATAGCATCGAGGAAGAATTATCAAAAACTGGTATTCCATTCTTTAAAATAGGAACTGCCATAGACGAAGCAGTTCTAGACATCAATGATTTTATCATAGACGTAGATGATTTCAGAGACGTGTGGTATGAGACCTCTCGATTATTAGACCACAAACAGACCTTAAACAATCTGGCAGATGAACGTGCCGTAAACTATGTGGAACAACCACTGGAATTCAAGTTCCCATCACAATTCACAGGAAAACTACCAGAAATACCTCAAAAACGAGTAAAAGCAGCCGTAATACGTGAAAAAGGAAGTAATTCTGAACGAGAAATGGCTCGTGCCATGTACTTAGCAGGATTTGAAGTCATAGACGTTCACATGACCGATTTAATCTCAGGTCGTGAAACCCTAGAAGATGTACAATTCATCGCCGCAGTAGGCGGTTTCTCCAACAGTGATGTTTTGGGAAGTGCCAAAGGTTGGGCTGGAGCTTTCTTATATAATGAGAAAGCAAATACCGCTTTGAAAAACTTCTTTGCAAGACCAGACACGATGAGTATAGGTGTTTGTAATGGTTGTCAGCTCTTTGTAGAATTAGGATTAATCAATCCAGACCACGATGAAAAACCTAAAATGCTTCATAACGATTCTGGAAAGTTTGAATGTAATTTCACGAGTGTGGAAATTGCAGAAAATAATTCCATAATGTTACAATCCTTAGTAGGTAGCAAACTAGGAATATGGGCTGCACACGGAGAAGGGAAATTCCATTTACCTAAAGACCGCAACGCTTACCAAATCCCAGCAACCTACGGTTACGACAGCTATCCAGCAAACCCTAATGGATCAGACTATAACGCTGCCATGCTCAATAGTGAAGATGGTCGCCACCTGGTTATGATGCCACACTTAGAACGATCTACCTTCACATGGAACTGGGCACACTACCCTACTGATCGTAAAAGTGATGAAGTGACACCGTGGTTAGAGGCGTTTGTGAATGCAAGAGTTTGGTTGACTGGGAAGTAATAATAATAGCTCCTTTACTCAGAAGAGGAAAGGTGTGTAAAACATAGCCCAGCGCAGTTTTGGTCGGATAGGTTGAAAATGCAAGTTGTTGATGAATTTCCAAGCTTGCGCCTGTCAACCACTCCTGATTTGCAGCAAGCTGCTAAATCTGTCCTCGCCTATTCTTAGGCGAGGAGCTTTTTTAAACACAAGAGCAAAAACTCCTTTCCTGAGAAGAAGAAAGGTGTGCAAAACATAACTCAGCGCAGTTTTGGTCGGATAGGTTGAAAATGCAAGTTGTTGATGAATTTCTCAAGCTTACGCCTATCAAACGCTGCTGATTTACAGCAAGCCGACAAATCTGTCATTGAGATAAAGAGTATATTTGGGTATTATGATTTGATGATAAAAAATCTAAAGAACCAAAAAAGGAGTTGGGACATTGTACTATTTAATTCAAAACGAAAAATAATTTTGAAATAATACAAGCAACCTTTGAGCATTTAATGCATCCATATAAAAATTTAAAAAATGAAAAAAGTAATACCTACGTTATTAATGTTCTTTGTTCTACTTACGGCATTTCAATGCGATGAAAATGAAGCTCTACCACGAGAAATTGCTGTAGACATAGATGGTAACATTTATGAAACGGTAACCGTAGGAAGTCAGGTATGGACTATTGAAAATTTAAAAACGACCACTCTTAATGACGGTACGCCACTAACAGAATATACCTTTCCCGCAGACTGGCACAATGGAAGTACTCCAGTAGCACAATACCAATTTGCCTTTACAGGAGATTTAAATAATGTATATCCTAATCCATTACCATCAGATTATTATGGCTGCCTTTATAATCATTTTGCCATAGAAAGCGGTAAACTAGCTCCAGAAGGATGGCGTATACCTACAGAAGCAGATTTTAGAATACTGGAAGCGACACTATCTAGTCAAGGATTCAACGGTGAAGTAGCTACTTCTTTAAAAAGCACTATAGGCTGGTTGCCATTTGTAGGAAACGGTATAGATAGTATAAAGTTTAATGGTTTACCTAATGGATATGCGAGTGCAGTTGGGACATCAACCTTTACAGAAGGTATCGCTACATGGGCGACAACAGATGTTAATGCTGCTAACGGCAAAAGAGTGTTAGTTCAATTAGGAGATCAACCTAATATGATCATACTAGATAATGCTATTCAAATAGGTGCTGGAATACGTCTTATAAAAGAGTAATAATCCAGCTGTCATTTCTATACACGATACAATATCTAGCGGCAGTTCAGAAATGATCGTACAGGTTGAGGAGCGCAAGTTGTTGATAATTTCTCAAGCTCATTTCTGTGAACCACTACTGTTTTACAGCAAGGTAAAAATCTGTCCTCGCCTTTCTAAGGCAAGAAACTTTTTAAAATCGAAAACAAAAAAGTAAAAATCATTTCTACACTATTTTTTAATCTGCTCATTAAGGTTAGATAAATTCTAGAGGTTATTCTAAGTCCGCTTTCGCGAAAGCGGAGAAAAACAGGATAAACTGAATCAAATATTATTGCTTATTTCAAAGAGAATTGTAACTTTACTCTTATGACTGAAGAGCAAATTCTGGACGAAAATAAACGCATAGCCCAAGGCTATAAAGACCTGCTTAAAATTAGTTATCAAACACTCACTGACGAGGATAAGAAACTGATACGCAAAGCCTTTGACATAGCTGTTGAGGCTCATGCACCACAACGTCGCAAGTCTGGTGAAGCTTATATTTTTCACCCTATAGCAGTTGCTAAAATAGTAGCTAAACAAATAGGGCTAGATGCTAGTGCCATAGCCGCAGCCCTACTACACGATGTGGTAGAAGATACAGAATACACGTTAGATGATATAGAAAGGCTTTTTGGAACAACGATTGCAAAAATCGTGGATGGTCTTACTAAAATTGCACACCTTAAAAAAGATGCTGATATATCACAACAAGCTGAGAACTTCCGTAAAATGTTGCTCACACTTAATGATGATATACGTGTTATAATAATAAAAATTGCTGACCGCTTGCACAACATGCAAACCATGGACAGCATGCCTGATTATAAACAGGTAAAGATTGCTAGTGAAACACTATATATTTATGCACCTATTGCACACAGGCTAGGACTTTATAATATTAAAACTGAGCTTGAAGATTTAGGGTTAAAGTACACAGAACCTGAAGTATTTAACGACATACAACAATCTATAAAAGAGTCTAAAGAAGAACAAGATGCGTTTATAACAGATTTTTCTTCAGTTATTGATGATTCTTTAAAACAAGAAGGACTAGAATATACTATTAAAGGAAGACCTAAGTCTGTTTTTTCCATACGTCGTAAAATGATGAAGCAGAATGTGAGTTTTGACGAGGTGTATGATAAGTTTGCCGTACGGATCGTTTACCGTAGTGATCGAGCAAATGAAAAGTTTATAGCCTGGAAAATATACTCTATTGTAACAGATCATTTTAGACCAAATCCTGTGCGATTGCGTGACTGGATAAGCAGTCCTAAATCAACGGGTTATGAAGCTTTACACATTACTGTTATGGGACCTGATGGCCGCTGGGTAGAAGTACAGATACGCAGTGAACGCATGCATGAAATAGCCGAGAAAGGTTATGCCGCTCATTATAAATACAAACAAGGAAATCAGGAAGATGGTCTTGACGTATGGCTTAATAGACTACAAGATGCGCTAGAAAATGCAAATTCAAACGCCTTAGATTTTGTAGAAGAGTTTAAATTAAACCTTTACAGTAAGGAGATTTTTGTATTTACACCTAGAGGTGAATTAAAGTCATTACCTAAAGGTGCTACTCCATTAGATTTTGCCTTTAGTATTCATACTGAGGTAGGTTTAAAGACACGAGGAGCGCGTGTAAACGGTAAATTAATTCCATTATCTCACGAGTTAAAAAGTGGAGATCAAGTAGAAATTATCACCTCTGAAAATCAAAAGCCGACTAAAAACTGGTTAGACTATGCTACTACAGCAAGGGCTAGACAGAAAATCAAATCTGCCTTAAAAGATGACCAGAAAGAAATCGCACTAGAAGGAAAGGCAGTACTTACTAGAAAGTTAAGATCTTTAAAAGTACCGCTGGATGAGAAATCTGTGAATCAAATGGTGACCTTTTTTAAATTAAAAACCAGCCATGATTTATTCTATCGAGTAGGTATAGGAACCATAGATAATAAAATGATAAAAGAATATGCAAACAGCCGCAGTAATGCGCTGTATTCTTTTATCAAGAATAAAATTAGAAAACCTAAGGAAAATCCAGATATTCATAAGGAAGAGGTTACTGAAAATTATGATCAACTCGTTTTTGGTAAAGACCAGCAGCAACTGGATTATTCTTTTTCTAAGTGCTGTAGTCCATTACCGGGAGATCCTGTTTTTGGGTTCACTACTGTGAGTGAAGGTATTAAAGTCCATAAAAACAACTGTCCTAACGCGATAAGCATGCAGAGTAAATTTGCTTACCGTATTATGGCTGCAAAATGGATAGACTCCTCACAAAGAGAATACCGTGCAGATATTAAACTGACTGGAATAGATCGCATGGGACTCGTTCAGGAAGTAACTCATGTCATCTCAGAGAATATGCATGTAAACATTAGAAACATTAGCTTTACTAGTAATGATGGCGTTTTTAAAGGAGATATTACTGTAGTGGTACCACATAAAAATATGCTGGTTAAATTAATGCAAAACTTAAACAAGCTTAATGGGATTGATAAAGTCACCAGATTATAAAAATTATGGATAAAATTATTAACAGTCTGGAAAAAGAACAGGAAATAGTGAAGAATGTTTTCACCCAATTTCTAACTGACAATAAACACCGAAAGACTCCAGAACGGTATGCCATTTTAAAAGAAATTTATGCTAGTGATGATCACTTTGACATAGAGTCTTTGTATGTAAAAATGAAGAACCAAAACTACCGTGTAAGTCGCGCTACGCTTTATAACACTATAGAATTATTAATGTCTAGCAACCTCGTTAGAAAGCATCAATTTGGACAGAATCAATCGCATTATGAGAAGTCCTTTTTTGATAAACAGCACGACCATGTAATTCTTACAGATACAGGAGAAGTTATAGAGTTTTGTGACCCAAGAATAGAGTCAATAAAAAAGACGATTGAAGAGGTTTTTGATATAAAGATTACCAATCATTCTTTATATTTTTATGGCCTTAAAAACACAACCGAAAAACAAGACTAATGTCAGTAGATTTATTGCTCGGCCTTCAATGGGGCGATGAGGGAAAAGGAAAAATTGTAGATGTATTAACCGCAGACTATGATATCATCGCTAGGTTTCAAGGTGGCCCAAATGCCGGACACACACTAGAGTTTGATGGAATTAAACACGTTTTAAGAACTATTCCATCTGGGATTTTTCATGAAAAGTCTGTGAACGTGATAGGTAACGGTGTTGTGATAGATCCAGTCGTTCTTGTTCAAGAACTGGACGGTTTAAAGCAATTTAATATAGATTACAAGAGCAAGTTGATCATTTCAAGAAAAGCTCACATTATTTTACCGACACACCGCTTGCTAGATGCCGCTTCTGAAACTTCTAAAGGAAAAGCAAAAATAGGATCTACGCTTAAAGGAATAGGCCCAACTTACATGGATAAGACTGGCCGTAATGGAATAAGAATAGGTGATCTAGAACTGGACAACTGGAAAGATAAGTATCGTGCCCTAGCAAATAAACACGAGGCACTTATAGGTTTTCACGATGTACAAATTCAATATAACCTTGAAGAATTAGAAAAAGAATTCTTTATAGCCGTAGAGCGTTTAAAAGAATTAACATTTATAGACTCTGAGGAGTACTTACAAAACGCACAGCGCAATGGTAAATCTATCCTTGCTGAAGGTGCTCAAGGTTCTCTACTCGATATAGACTTTGGTACTTACCCATTTGTAACCTCTTCAAACACCACAGCTGCTGGTGCTTGCACAGGACTAGGAGTCGCGCCTAATCAAATAGGTGAAGTCTATGGTATCTTTAAAGCCTACACCACTCGTGTAGGAAGTGGTCCATTCCCTACTGAATTATTTGATGCCGTAGGTAGTGAAATGGCTAAGGTAGGACATGAATTTGGTGCGGTAACAGGTCGTCCACGTCGTTGTGGCTGGTTAGACCTTGTGGCTCTTAAATATACGTGCCAGATCAATGGAGTTACACAATTAATGATGATGAAAGGTGATGTGCTTTCTGGATTTGATAGTCTAAATGTTTGTACGGCTTATAAATATAAAGGAGAAACAATACAGCACTTACCTTATAACATAGAAGCAGAAAACGTAACTCCAGTTTACACAAAGTTCCCTTGCTGGAAAGAAGACCTGACTCAAATGAACAGCCCATCTCAATTCCCTAAGGAACTGAATGAGTATATAGAGTTCCTTGAAAAAGAGTTAGAAATTCCTATAAAGATTGTAAGTGTAGGACCTGATAGAACACAAACCATATACAGATAGGTAAAACATAAAAATTACACTTTAAATCCCAAGCTTGAATACTTGGGATTTTATTTTAAAGAAAACATCATTTTGAAAAAACATCTTTTTACCACCTTAAAAGGAATCTTAATGGGTGCCGCAGATGTGGTTCCTGGAGTTTCTGGTGGAACCATCGCCTTTATCACTGGTATTTATGAAGAACTCATAAAAACTATAGATGGTCTAGATTTTAAAATCTTTAAAATGGCTTTTAAAAAAGGAATCACTACCACCTTTAAGTCTTATAACCTAGGGTTTTTAAGCTCGCTTCTTATAGGGATCGCCATCAGTGTATTGAGCCTGTCTAAGTTAATTACTTATTTATTAAAAGCGCAACCTGTTCTGGTATGGGCATTTTTCTTTGGGTTAGTACTTGCCAGTATATTATACATTGCAAAACAAATAACTAAATGGAATATAGCAGCTATACTCATAATGATTATAGGCACAGCCCTATCCTACTCCATTACTATTGCTGAGCCCATGGCATCACCAGAAAGCTGGTGGTATTTAATATTCTCAGGATTCATTGCGATCATAGCTATGATCCTTCCTGGTGTAAGCGGTGCATTTTTATTACTACTATTAGGTAGTTATGAAACTGTTTTAAGCTCTATTACCGGTTTTATAGAATCAGTACTTGCTGGAGACTGGACTGCTGCATGGAATTATTTCCTTAATTTATTTATGGTCGCTATAGGAGCCATTTTAGGAATTAAACTATTCTCACGGGTGCTTACCTGGCTATTTAAAAATCATAAGAACCTTACTCTTGCCTTACTTACTGGATTTATGATAGGATCTTTAAACAAGTTATGGCCATGGAAGGAAACACTCAAAACTAGAGTAAATTCACATGGAGAAACAGTACCTTTTCTCGAAAAAAGCATTTTACCTCAAAATTTCGATGGCGATGCATTTATTTTATATGCAGTGACTCTTATGATTCTAGGATTTTTGCTTATACTTATCTTAGAAAAAATAGCTCATAAAAAAACAATTTAGTGCAACAACCTACGCGCAGTTTTAGCGATAAGTTATTCTTAGTCTTAAAAGGAATTGCTATGGGAACCGCAAATAAGGTTCCTGGAGTGAGTGGTGGCGTAGTAGCTTATGTTGCTGGATTTTATGAAGAATTCATCTACTCCTTTCAGCGACTTAATCTGAACGCGGTAAAACTACTCTTAAGCGGCAAGTTTAAATCATTTTTTGAATATGTAAATGGCAGGTTTTTATCTTTAATTATTCTAGGAGAAGTACTCAGCTACTTTACGGTCAGTAAAGGATTTGATATCCTCATTAAAAATTACCCTATTCTAGTATGGGCAGCCTTTTTTGGGATGATCCTGGGATCAGTCTATTACATATCGCGAGATTATGATGCCTGGACACGCAAGAATATCATGATTCTTACTCTAGGAACCGCTATAGGAATAGCCACCTCATTACTGGATCCAGCGACAGATAATGCTAATCTATTTTTTGTCTTCTTTTGTGGAATGGTAAGTATCTCTGGCATGACCTTACCTGGTTTGAGCGGTAGTTTTATACTTATACTTTTAGGTAATTACGTATTATTATTAGTGGACAGTATTAATGCTTTTTTTGACACCATGGTTGCTGTAGCACAATGGGATTTCTCCTGGTGGAACGATCCAGTTCACATGGAATTAATGACCATCCTCGGTGTGTTTTTACTTGGTTCTTTAGCAGGCCTTATTACATTATCTCACTTACTAGGATGGACTTTTAAGCACTATCGCAATGAGACTAACGCCATGATCATAGGATTTATTACAGGATCTCTGGGCGTAGTATGGCCATGGAAAAAAGAGATTTTTTCTACAAATGAAGCTGGAGAACTTTTACGAGACGCAAAAGGCAATGAAATACTAGAAAACTACAGTCGCTACTGGCCCGATTTTACCACAGGTCACACCTGGATCGCTATAGGACTGGTAATAATAGGATTTTTAATCGTTTACCTCATAGACACTTATGGACAGCAAGCAAATCCCACGTAGTATTTTTGGACTCATAGGTGAGCGACTGGATTATAGTTTTTCACGAGCATATTTTTCAGAGAAATTTGAAAAACTAGGACTTAAAGATAATGAATACCGCAATTTTGAAATAAAGCAAGAAGAAGATTTATTACGCTTTCGCGAAAGCGTGACCTACAACCCTACTCTACAAACCACAAATGGTAAAAGTGAAATAATACGTGGACTCAACGTGACGATTCCTTACAAAGAATCCATGCTTAAAGTTTGCGATAAACTCAGTGCTGAAGCCGAAGCAATAGGAGCTGTAAACACAGTTGTAATTGAAGATAATATATGGACCGGCCATAATACAGATGTATATGGATTTGCAAAAAGTTTAGAACCTTTTTTACCTATTAAGCAAAACGCACTGATCCTGGGAACTGGTGGTGCCTCTAAGGCTATTGCTTACACGCTAGAAGCTCTTAGAGTTCCTCATTTATTTGTCTCCAGAAGACCTAAAGGTGAGTATTGCATCTCTTATGATCAAGTAGATGGAGATCTTCTTAAACTTATTTCACTTATCATAAATTCCACACCGGTAGGGACCTTTCCTGCGGTAAATGAAAAACCAAAACTACCTTATGCACGTTTAAATAACACTCATATACTTTATGACCTAGTGTATAATCCTAGTAACACCTTGTTTATGAAAATGGGAGAAATTAAAGGCGCTCGAGTGACTAATGGTTATGAGATGCTCGTGCATCAAGCAGAGAAATCCTGGGAACTATGGAATCAGTAAAACTGCTTAATGATTGCGGTATCTCGTGAATCTATTTATCTTGCAATACTTAAAATCTAAGAAATGAATACGAATGACAACCTGCAACAAGACGCAGACGGAAAATTAGAACCTATGAATAACACAAACCAGACCCCACAAGACATGCCTGAACAAGACATGAATACAGAACCTACTGCTCCAGTAGAAGAAACAACGGTTGAAGAGGTATCACAAGAAGTTACTGAAACACCTGTGAATCCAGAAGAAACCACTACTGCGGCTGTTAAAGAAGAAACCCCTGTAGACACTGATGATGACAGCGATGACCACACTGAAGATGTAGAAGCTCAATCCTTACCTGATACAGACTATAACAGTCTGGAAATGCCTGCACTAGTCACTTCACTGAGACAGTTGATACAAGATTTCCCTATTAACACGATTAAAACTCACGTAGAGGATATTAAAAAAGCGTTTGAGTCTAAGAATGAAGATGCAGAAAAAGAAGCTCGTGAAGAATTTATAAAGGCAAATCCCGCGACAGAAGAAGCTCCAGCTCCAGAGTTTGAATATGACAATCCATTAAGCAAGGAATTCTATGATTTACATAGCTTATACCGTAAACAACGTGGTGAGTTCCAGCGTCAACAGCGCAAGGAGCAAGAAGACAATCTTGAAAAAAGAAAAAACATCATTGAACAAATTAAAAACTTGATCGATGAAGAGGAAAATATAGGAACTACTTTTAAGAAGTTCAACAACTTACAGCAACAGTGGAAGGAAACAGGTAAAATACCGCATGATGCTTATAATATCATCTGGAATGATTACCGCTTACATACTCAAAACTTCTATGATTATATAGACTTGAGTAAAGAGCTGCGTGATAAAGATTTTGAACGCAACTTAGATTTTCATAATAAAATCATTTCACGTGCTGAAGAGTTAGGAAACGAACCCGATATTCATAAAGCACTGCGGGAGTTACAAGAACTACACCGCATGTGGAAAGAAGATGCAGGTCCTGTTGCCAAAGAACATAGAGATCCTATTTGGGATCGTTTTAGTGCTGCGACTAAAGTAATCCATGATAAACGACAGGCATATTATGAGGAACGCGATAAACAGTTTGAAAAGAATCAGACTATAAAAGAAAATATAGTTGCAGAGATTCAAAAAATAACCGCAACTGGTGCAAAAAATCATAAAGGCTGGCAAGAGAAACTAGAAGAAGTAAAAACTTTAAAAGAGCTATTTACACAAACAGGTCCAGCTCCTAAAAGTGTTAACAACAGCTTATGGGAGCAGTTTAGAGCGGTAGGTCGCGAGTTCAATCAGGCTAAAAACGCTTTCTATAAAGACCTTAAAAAAGACCAGCAAGATAATCTAGATAAGAAAATGAAACTTATCGAGATTGCTGAGCAACATCTAGCAAGTGATGATTTTAATACATCATTACCGGTAATGAAACGCATTCAAGCAGAGTGGAAAGAAATAGGTCACGTACCACGTAAGGTGAGTGATAAGATCTGGAAACGTTTTCAAACTGCTTGTAATGGCTTTTTTGACAAGAAAAATGCTCAGAAGAAAGAAGAAAACGCTGAGGAAGCGGCAAACTTTGATGCAAAAATGAAAGTGTATGATGCGCTCAAAGAAATGCTGCCTCAAGATGATCAAGCAGCCATGAAGGCACAAGTAGAACAACACATGAATGATTGGGCTGCTATAGGCCGTGTACCTTATTCAAAACGTCATATTCAAGATAAGTTTGATAAGTTATTACAGGCTAAATTAAAAGCTGCAGGTATGAATGCGGTAGATGCTGAAATGATGAAGTATCAGTCTAAGCTCTCTAGTTTAGAATCTGGTGATGAACGTGATTTTAAAAATGAACGTTTCTACTTGAGAAAACGTCGCGATGAAATTCAAGATGAATTAAGACAACTGGAAAATAACATGCAGTTTATTAATGCAAAGGATGATAAAAACCCATTTGTAGTTCAACTAAAAAAGAATACTGCCGCGTTAAACAAAGAACTAGACTTGATTAAAGAGAAGCAAAAGCAACTCAATATTCTGGAGCGCCAAATGAATAAAGCAAACGAGGAAGAGAATACTGACGCAGAAGAAACTGCTGATACTAATGAGCAATAACTATTTGAATTTATAATGTCTTAATAAATCGTTTCCTTTTCAATTTATTTATACGTCGTTTAAAAATCAAAATAGTTTTAACTTTAAAGCACCAGTTTATATTGGTGCTTTTTTTATACTTGTTTTAAATGTTAAAATATCTTCAGAGAATATTAGGCAAACCATCTCACTATTATGAATCCTTAATGCGCAGTAGGGATCCTCAAGTAAACTTAACAGAAAACGCTATTAATCAGGTGGTTGAAAAACTTAAAGAAGTTACTTTACCAGCGTACCTTATCAGCTCTGAGAGCCATACAACTAGGGAAAGCCCTATAATGCCTGTGAACAGTACATGGCCTCTTAATAAAAAGAATAGACCGTTAACTTTTAAGGGAACGGTGAGCAGCGAGGAGTTTAAGGTATGTATTTTTGAACATGAAGATGGTTTAAAGAAAGACCCAACCAATTTACAAATCTTTGTACATGACGTATCAAGTTGGGATCAATTAGAGGTTTTGGCGCCTAGTTCTAAAGAGCTTATTTCTGAAAACATCTATATCCAGACTGAAACGGTCTCATTACCCATTTGGGAAGAAATTATTCATAGGTTTCCAGAAATACATAAACTCATTGTGAATCTTTCACCTGATCACCCGTGGACTTTATATAAACTTGCTAAACAAAGAATTTGTCCCCTTAATATCAAGCAACAGTTCCTGGGCTATCCTCAATGGAGGATTAATGATGTAGATTTTAGGAAAATCAAATTACAGCAATTTATATTACAGTTACAAGACTCAAATACAGGAAAGATAATTTATCTATTTACTAAGGATCATGAAAACCACATTATAAGTCAAGCTGAATAATAACTTCATGTAAATGAATAGTAAAGTTTTATGCTATCATTTTATGATGCTTATTTGGGTTTGTATTATACCCATTTGTGTTTATAATGTCGTTAAGATCTAAAATGGTAGTCCTCTTCTATTAGAAAATAACAAAAAAGAAATCCCAATCACAAGCTAAAAAAGTGTGCGATTGGGAAAAAATTTTATGAGATAAGCAGGCTAGTTCATTTCATTAAGAACCTGTACTACTCCTTTAAGCTTTAAGTTTATTTTGATGATAAGATACAAGACCATCTATAGGTCTTCTTACGATATTCCCTACCTCATAACCAAATTCAGCAGCAACTTGCTTGATACGAGCCTCAGCAAAATGAGCTATACTACCCACAAAGTGTACTTCGTGCGACTTGATTTCTTCTTTGAACTGAAGAATCATATTACGAGAGAACTTACGTAAACCTTTTCTCAAAAGCTTTTTAATATAGCGTTCATTCAAGTTTTGAAAAATAAATTCAGCATGTTTAGCTAGGAATGCATTAGGGTTAGGCTGTTTATAGAGATGGAACTTTATATAATCAGGATCCATGTTATAAGTCGCCTCAAATTTTTGCATCAAATCTGCTGGCATATTTTTAAACCCATAATCTCTAAGCAAGTTCTTACCATACCAGTTACCACTAGCTTCATCCATTAAAGTGTACCCTAAGGAAACTACACGTTGCTCTATATTTTCTCCATCAGAGAAGCAACAGTTTGAACCAGTTCCTAAAATACATACTACTCCAGGATTATCACCTACCGCAGCATATACCGCAGCCGCAGTATCTTCTTTAACAACTACTGTAGCATTAGAAAAGTAACTTGCCAGTAACTGTTCTAAAGCAAGTCTAGGTTGTTCTGTTCCACAACCAGCACCGTAGAAAAACACTTGTTCTACACGATCCTTGCATTCTATTAATTCTTCACTCTCAAGAATACGTTTTTGTAATTGTTCTACGCTAAGAATAGCTGGGTTCATACCAGCAGTGCGTGTTTTAAATAATTGCTCTCCATTTTCATTTAGAGCAATCCAGTCGCATTTAGTAGAACCACTATCTGTTATTAATATCATGTTGGGATATTTTAATAAAACCCTTACTTAATAAAGGGTAAAAAAGAAAGGCTATCCATCTTTTAAGATCAATAGCCTTATTTTAAAAATTATAGTGAATTTACTTTTTCTGCTAAGTCCACTAGCTTGTTAGAATAACCAAATTCATTATCATACCAGCTCACGAGCTTAAAGAACGTAGAGTTCAACTCGATAGCTGCTCCAGCATCATAAATACTAGTTCTTGCATCACTTACAAAATCTTGAGAAACTACTGCTTCATCTGTATAACCTACTACACCAGCCATAGCTCCTTGAGAGGCATCTTTAAACGCTTTATTGATTTCTTCTAGTGAAGTCTCTTTACTCAACTTAACTGTTAAATCTACCACAGACACATCTACCGTAGGAACACGGAACGCCATACCTGTTAATTTACCTTTTAATGCTGGAATTACCTTTGTTACAGCAACAGCTGCACCAGTAGTAGCAGGAATAATATTATTCATAGCACTACGTCCTAGACGGTAATTCTTTTTACTAGGTCCATCTACTGTAGCTTGAGTTGCTGTTGCAGCGTGAACAGTAGTCATTAAAGCCTCTGTAATACCAAAGTTTTCATCAAGAATCTTTGCCATAGGTGCCAGACAGTTAGTAGTACATGAAGCATTTGAAACGATGGTATGTGCTCCAGTTAATTCATGATCATTAACACCCATTACAAACATAGGAGCTGTTTTAGAAGGTGCAGAAATTACTACTTTCTTTGCACCAGCATCTATGTGAGCTTGTGCGCTATCTAGGTCTGTAAAAATTCCAGTACAATCTGCAACTACATCTACTCCTACTTCATCCCATTTCAAGTTCTTTGGGTCACGCTCAGCAGTAACACGCACGTGAACACCATCTATAATAAGGTTTCCATCTTTAATCTCAATAGAACCACCATAACGCCCGTGTACTGAATCATATTCAAGCAAGTAAGCTAGTTGTTCTACATCTACTAAATCATTAATAGCGACTACTTCTACGTTTTCACGTTCTAATGTTGCTCTAAAAACGATACGTCCTATACGACCAAATCCGTTGATTGCTAATTTCAATTTTTTACTCATTTTATCTTTTATTTATTCTTATTACTATTTATTTCTACTTCATTACCACATCTATTGCGATAATATTTTTATTAGATAACGCTTTTGCGAAAGCGTGTTTAAAAAGCTTTATTTAAACAGTCATGATATCAGAAACTCTCAATAGCTCTGTATCTATTTCTGTTTTACCTTTTACAGCCATATCCAGCGGACATAACTCAATTTTACTATTATTAATTCCCACCATGTAGTTAGTCTTACCTTCTAGCAAACTCTCCACGGCTTTAACACCCATGCGGCTCGCGAGAACGCGATCCCAGCATGATGGGGTGCCACCACGCTGCATGTGACCTAGCACAGAAACTCGCACCTCATACTCAGGCATGTTTTGCTCTACATAGTCCTTGAGTTCAAAAACATTTTCACCGGTTTTATCACCTTCGGCCACTACGACTATACTGGATGATTTTCCTGACTGGCGGCTGCGTTTTAAACTCTCTACAAGACGATCTTTACCCATATCTTCCTCAGGAA
>P_2C_Liq_1_UnCtyDRAFT_1000147_pt1 | contig 29673 bp, 28 predicted proteins | sample Pon2CUnioCityCA_2_FD_10234 | JGI IMG/M metagenome (IMG submission 10234) | reverse complement strand
AGCCCGAGATAATCCTTCCGCACGCGCCAATCCATAAATGAAGCCCCTTTTTAGGGGCTTTTTTTATGCTTGCGATATCACAGGATGAGAACCGATAGGGTAGCAATGATCATCGATAGAGGTTCGACTAAATCGTCTGGATGGAAACTTATAAAGGCTTATAGCTAATTCAATACTAATTAGCGGTGAAATTACTAAAATATTGCCTATTATAAAGTCAGGTTAATATTTACGAACAAGGAACGAAACCGCAATGCATCAGACTATAACTATTGTCACACTACCTAAAAAACTACTATTTAAAATACCTCAAAACAATTATATTTTAAGAAAAAAGAAAGCACTTAATAATGGTGGATGTTGTTATAGACATAACTATAAAATTTGCCCATCAACCCGAAGTGTCCCTTATATTGGTTACACTTACTTTGAAAGTTTAGGAAGGGTTAAACAAGATATTGGTAGATATTATCTTCAATGAGCTAAACTTGGGTAAGTATTGAGCAATTAAGAACTCAATCGATTAATTAATTGTCATCTTTGTGAATTAAGTCAATGAAGATGACATTTGGTTAATTTAGATGAGTGAGTCTGATTGCTTATCTATCGTTTTATTGCTAAAGATATTGAAATGCTAGGATGTTTATATAACTAAGATTTAACGGGGATGTATGTGGCTTACTAAATATAATAATAGACTTAACGTGAGTATACGATATACAGCATAAGCAGTAACTAAATAACTATTGAGCCCTTTGCTGGTAAAAAGGTACCTTGAATAGTAACGGATGTATTCAAGGTACCTATCTAGACATGTATTAATGTAATGCTTTTATATCGTTATAATATTTAGATATGAGTGTCGTTCGATTTGCCACATTCAGTTTTTTGTAAATATTTGCACAGTGAAATTTCACAGTCCGTTCTGAGATAAATAAATCATCTCCGATATTACGATTGGTTTTACCCATGGAAATATGCTGCATGACTTGACGTTCTCTTGGTGATAAATTTCTGAAATCAGTGTTCAACTTTGTATTTTCCTTATTAAGTAATACTTCGAATTAAGTACTGTTTTTAGCATAGGTAATAATCTATAACTTGCTAGTTAATTTAATAAGACTAAAGCATTATTTTTTAATAAGTAATTGAAAATTATATATTTTGTTAACATAAAACTGTTCTAAAAGATGTGTTTATTTATATTGATATTTGCTTATTATGTGTTTTATTTTCTGCACTATGATGCGGAAAATATCATTTCGAAATGAGCTGTTGATTTTGATNTAGCGATGTTTTGAAATGTATCTATTCCGAAAGTAGTTGCTTATTCATGCCTCCTCGTGCGGTAGAGTTTAGGGGGGATTCATTTGTCCTAAGTTACTAATCTTACTGCGTAACATACTCAAACACCTCGAATCGCATAAATATGCTAAAAAGAAGCAACTTTAACCAGCTCTTTTAAGTTTTTACTTAATAATCTGCTGTCTAGAACCAAAGTTTTAGATTAAACGTAAATTGGTCTTACCATTTGAGAGGGTTGTAACATTTATAAGTAAAAATATAAGTTAGAGTGTCGATATATGGCGATATAACTGTGATATAGATGTTATTTTCTTGTAAATTCCCATATCTAAAAAACAGCAATTTAGTAGATTTTGTAATCTATTTTGCAATGTTTTCGTATAATTGGTAAAAAAAGAAGTTGTCTTTATTGACAACGATCGCTAATAATACGCGTAGAAAAATTATTCACTAAGGTACAAATATGGAATCAAATACAATTACAGTGCTCTTGCAAGAGGCTGCAACTCTACTTGGAGTTGGTATGTCGATGGTTTTTATATTTCTTAGCATTTTAGTTGTGAGTGTAAAACTGATGACGAAGATTGTTTTGTCCTTTCCTGATAATTCTCCAGAAGTTATACCATCTGCGCCACCAAAAGCGTCTGCACCAGCAGTGAATGATGAACAAACCATTACCGCAATTAAAGCGGCTGTTTCAGCTTACCGTTCCGGTAATGTAAGTCAATAAAGGAAGTATTTATGTCTAAGCCATTAGCGTTAACAGAATTAGTTTTACGAGACGCCCATCAATCATTACTTGCCACGCGCATGCGTATTGACGATATGTTACCGATTGCTGCTGAACTTGATAAAGTAGGATATTGGTCAGTTGAATCTTGGGGTGGAGCAACTTTTGATAGTTGTATTCGTTATTTAGGTGAAGATCCATGGGATCGTATACGTCAATTAAAAGCGGCGATGCCTAATACAAAACAGCAAATGTTATTGCGTGGCCAAAATTTACTTGGCTATCGTCATTATGCCGATGACGTGGTTGCTAAATTTGTAGAGCGTGCGCACACCAATGGTGTTGATGTATTCCGTATTTTTGACGCAATGAATGATGTACGTAATCTTGAAACAGCAATTAAGACTGCCGTTGACGTTGGTGCACATGCTCAAGGTACTATTTCTTATACTGTCAGTCCCGTACATAATCTAAGTTTATGGCTAGATATGGCAAAACGCCTAGAAGATATGGGTGTACACTCTATCTGTATCAAAGATATGGCGGGGCTTTTAAAACCATATGACTGTGCAGAATTGGTTAAAGCATTAAAAGCAACGGTCGACGTACCTATTGCGATGCAATGCCATGCCACTACAGGTTTAAGTACAGCTACTTACCAGATGGCGATTGATGCCGGTATCGATATGTTGGATACCGCGATTTCTTCAATGAGCATGACTTACGGACACAGTGCGACTGAAACATTAATTGCAATGGTTGAAGGTACAGAACGTGATACCGGAATTGAGCTAGCGGGTTTAGAAGATATTGCCGCGTATTTCCGTGAAGTTCGTAAAAAATACGCACAGTTTGAAGGTAGTCTGCGTGGTGTTGATGCGCGGATATTAACAGCTCAAGTACCAGGTGGTATGTTGACTAATATGGAAAACCAGCTAAAAGAGCAAAATGCTGGTGATAAGATGGATGAAGTATTAAAAGAAATTCCTCGAGTGAGAGAAGATCTTGGTTTTATTCCACTAGTCACGCCNACATCACAAATTGTTGGTACACAAGCCGTNTTAAATGTGCTCACTGGCGAGCGTTATAAATCTATTACTAAAGAAACTGCTGGTGTATTAAAAGGTGAATATGGTGCGACTGCAGCACCGGTGAACGCTGATTTNCAAGCTCGTGTTCTAGCTGGTGCTGAACCAGTAACGGGCCGTCCAGCTGACCAGCTAGTACCAGAGTTAGCTGCTCTAGAAGCTGAGTTAGATGAATTAGTCAGCGCTGAATCTGCGACGCTTGCTACAGAGAAAGTCGATGATGTTTTAACGTATGCCTTGTTTCCGCAAATTGGTTTTAAATTTATTAAAAATAGAAACAATCCAAGTGCTTTTGAGCCAGTACCAACAGCCCCTAGCGAAAGTGCTAATGTAACGGGTGAAAGCCATTATTCAGTCAATGTTAATGGTACTGAATATGCAGTAACTGTAGCTCCAGATGGTGAGTTAACCAGTGCTGACCCAGTTAATCCAGTTGCTTTGTCCGTAGGTTCCGCTCCAGCTTCTAATTCGGCACCTGTTGCTGCGACAGGTGCAGCTAGTGCGACGATTAGTGCACCACTTACGGGTAACATCTTTAAGTTACAAGTACGCGTTGGCGATGTAGTGAGTGAAGGTCAAGTTGTTACTATAATGGAAGCTATGAAAATGGAAACAGAGATCCGTACGCAACATGCGGGTACTGTTGTTGCGATTGAAATCTCCGAAGGCGATTCAGTCACAGCTGGTCAAGCCATTATTCAATTAGGATAGAGCATGGATAAGTTAAATACTCTTTGGCAAAGCACTGCTTTAGCCCATTTTGAATCGGGTCAAATCATTATGATGTTGGTCGGGTTAGGTTTACTTTATCTCGCTATAGCGAAGAAGTTTGAGCCGTTATTGTTGTTACCTATAGGTTTTGGTGCTCTGTTAACAAATATTCCGTTAGCAGGCTTCTCAGAAGCAGGTGGTGTGCTTCACTATATTTATTATATAGGGATTGATACTGGCGTCTTTCCACTTCTCATTTTTATGGGAGTTGGGGCGATGACGGATTTCGGAGCTTTGATCGCGAATCCGAAAACACTATGGTTAGGTGCTGCAGCACAGTTTGGTATCTTTGCAACTTTGTTTGGTGCGATTGCGATGAACTTCATCCCAGGCATTGAGTTCACCTTACAAGATGCCTCTGCTATCGCTATTATTGGCGGTGCTGATGGTCCTACAGCAATCTTTTTGGCATCAAAATTAGCGCCTGAGTTACTCGGTGCAATTGCAGTTGCTGCTTACTCATATATGGCTTTGGTACCAATTATCCAGCCACCTATTATGAAAGCATTAACCAATGAAGCAGAACGTAAGATTGAGATGAAGCAATTACGTGTCGTCACAAGACGTGAAAAAATCATCTTTCCACTCGCGGTTTTATTTTTAACGATTCTTTTCTTACCAACAGCAACACCATTAGTGGGTATGTTCTGTTTAGGTAACTTAATGAAAGAGTCTGGTGTGGTGGATCGCTTAAGTAACACGGCGCAAAATGAATTGATCAACATCGTGACTATCTTCTTAGGTTTAGCGGTAGGTTCAAAACTATCTTCAGAAGAGTTTTTGACTGCTGAAACTCTCGGTATCCTAGCCTTAGGTGCAGTAGCATTTGGTGTGGGCACTGCTGCAGGTGTGTTAATGGCCAAAGTACTTGCGAAGTTCAGTGATGAGCCCATTAACCCGTTGATTGGTGCAGCAGGTGTATCGGCTGTTCCGATGGCAGCTCGAGTTGTAAATAAGGTAGGTTTAGAAGCCAACCCTCATAATTTCTTGCTCATGCATGCTATGGGGCCGAATGTTGCTGGTGTGCTTGGATCTGCAGTAGCCGCTGGGATTTTATTAGCCCTAGTGGGTTAAGTAATAACCACTTATAATATGGTTCGTTTAAGATTGAAATTCTAAGCGAACCATTTTTTGTAATATCTTCTCTCGATAATCCTCAAATAATTCAGTGAACAACACCAGAGCTAACTGTTACGGTAAATCACTTTCAGAAAAGTCAATTTTATTGAGTACTTCCTTATCGAAATCAGTCGCCTTGAGCAAGAAATCCATGCATCAAAATATCCATGTGTTTTTATAAAATACATGGAAACAAGCAGCTAACAGCAACCTAAGTCTACTGTAAACTCAACAACGCGTTATGCGCGTGGATTAACTGTTTCGACGCATTGTGTTGTGGGTCGAGAAACAGTGTTTGGGTCAAGTTCATCTCAGCTATTTGCCCATCGTGCATCACAATCGTCCGGTCTGACATGTGCCTGACTATTCCAAGGTTGTGCGAGATAAAGATAAAGGCGAGCCCTAACTCTTTTTGTAGTTTAAGTAAGAGGTTTACTGTCTGTGAGCGCACTGAAGGGTCGAGCGCCGCAAAAGGTTCATCAGCTACAATTACTTGTGGGTCTAATATAAGTGCCCGAGCTAGCGCTACACGTTGTTGCTGACCATCTGATAACATGTGTTTATAGAAGTAGAAGTGATCAGCCATTAAGCCGACGAGTTTTAATGTTTTAAAAATTTTCTCGGAACGGCCCTGCGCGCTTAGAGCCGTATTCAATAGCAGAGGCTCTTCAAGCATCTGTCCAATCGACAAACTAGGATTTAGTGCGTGAGCTGAATGCCTAAAGACCATCCTAACATTACTGGCACGTTGTTTTTTGTGATTGTTTTCTAAAGGCTGGCCGTTGAGTAAGATACGCCCTGATGTTGGGGTTTCTGCACCTACAATTAACTTGGCGAGTAAGGATTTGCCACAACTATTTTCACCAATAATAGAAATAGTTTCCCCTTTTTCAAGACTAAAGCTAACGGGCCCTAAATGAAAAGTGTCATCAGCCCCGAGCTTATACCAAGGGCGTTTGGGTTGATAACAGAGCTGTTCAATACTGAGTAAAGACATTATATGATCCCTTTATCATCAAGATGCATTGGGAAATGACAGCGATAGGTGTGTTGGTTGATCTTCCTAGACACTGGTGTTTCTACACATTTTTTTTGAGCCCGAGGACAGCGCGGACCTAAGCGACATCCAATAGGTAGGTGCTGTAAAGTTGGAATAGTCCCACCTAATGCAATCAATGCTGATTTGGGTTGTAAATCAGGACTAAAACTCGGTGCACTGTCCATCAATGCTTTGGTGTAAGGGTGGAACGGTTTTTTTCGCACCGATTGAAACGGTCCGTCCTCCACTGTCTGTCCGCAATAAAGTACTGTGATCTTATCCGCCATTGATGATATGGCAACTAAGTCATGACTGACAAATAAGATACTTAAATTACGTGTTTTGTTTAAGTTTTTGAATAAACTCAGAATTTGTCGTTTGGTATTGGTTTCCATACCGCGGGTGGGATCATCCGCAATTAATACTGTAGGTTGTGATACTAGTGCCATGGCAATCATGAATTTCTGACAAATATCGAGCGGTAACTCATGGGCATAATGGTCCATACAATATTGAGTATCTTTGATACCTACTTTATGCAATAAACTTCGCGCAATATCTAAACGTGAACGGCGCTTCTGCCAAAACCATCGACCCTCGACAAATTCTTCTGGGATACTTTCGGTTAATTGTTCTTTTAATGTCGATGAGGGATCTAAAGCAGCCATGGGATCTTGAAATACAACGGCGATATCACGGCGCATGATTTTACGTCTTTCAGCACGATTCATGGTCAACAAATTTTGCCCACGCCAAGTCATGCGATCCGCTGTGACAATCCATCGTGGAGGAAGGGCACCGGAGATAGCTTTGACTATCAAACTTTTACCTGATCCCGACTCACCGACGAGTGAACGAATTTCACCTTCTTCTAAAGTCAGTGAAGCCTTATCTAATGCTTTGACTAATACCCCGTTGCTTTCAATTTCTAGTGTGAGGTTTTTAATATCTAATAAAATCATTATTGACTCATCCTATTGCGCAAAGCTGAACGCAAACCATCACCTACTACGTTGATACTGAGCACCATCAAAAAGATACTCAAACCTGGTAGTAAAATATTCCACGGCGCAATATACGCAGTGGCAAGTCCTTCAGAAATCATGACACCTAACTCTGGGAGTAAAGTCTGTGCCCCTAGGTTTAAGAACCCAAGTGCCGCAATATCGAGAATTGCTACTGATATCGCTAAAGTACCTTGGACTATAATGACATCAATCATATTAGGTAAGATATTCTTAAAATAAATCTGGATGGATGAAGCACCATCTAGGCGGGCAGTTTTAATATAGTCTTTGCCAAATTCTTCTTTCACAAAATTTCGCGTCCCATGTACAAAACGCGGAATTAAAGCAAGTCCTATCGCCAGAACCGCATTAGATAGACCGACCCCTAAAATAGCCACGATAATGATTGCGATAAGTAAGCTGGGGATCACCATAAATGTATCTAGAACATGGTTCAAAATACTGGAACGTACACCACTGGTCATCCCTGCAATAGCGCCAAATGTGGTACCGATGATGAGTGCAAATAACACAGCACCAACGGCACCACCAAAGGTAACTTGTATGCCATAAAAAATGCGCGATAGCATGTCTCGACCGAGTACATCAGTACCGAGTAAGTGTAAAACAGACCCATTATCATGCCAAGCAGGAGGTAATATTAGTGCCGAAGTATTTTGTAAATCAGGCGCATAAGGTGTGATTAAAGGACCCAAAATTGCTAATACAACAAAGACCATAAGAGTCGTTAACCCCACTAATGCAATATGGCTTTGTTTAAATTCACGCCAAGTACTTTGCCAGGGGGTAGGATGAAACTCATCATCATATAAATTTACATCAGGCATATTGTTTATTACCCCTGCTTGGGTCGATTAAACGACTGATACATTCAAGACTCATGGCAAAAAATACAACAATCGAAGAGACGAGCAGCATACCAATTCGGATCGCAGGATAATCGCGTTCATAGATTGCTTGAATTAGCCAATGCCCAATACCTGGCCAGGAAAATACCGTTTCAACAATCATCACATTCGTGACCAATGTACTAATTTGAATAGCAAATAAGGGCAGTATACTGAGCATCGCATTACGCAACACATGTCGTGAAAAAATCACGTAAAAAGGAAGACCTCGGGTTTGTGCAGTTTTGATATATTCTGTTGCCATTACATCAACAATAGCGCGTCTTGTGGTACGAAGAAAAACGGCGGTGGTGATAAAACTCACTGCAATTGTTGGTAAAATTAGGTGTTGAATAGCATCATAGAATGCAGCGTAGCGATACGGAACAGTGCTATTAATGATATCGATAAGTACAAATCCTGATGTTTCTGGAATGTCATATAACAGACTCAGACGACCTGACATTGGCAAAAGATTTAGTTGGAGACTGAAGATAAGAATTAACAATAGTGCTAACCAGAAAACTGGAAAAGAAACCATGACCATACTCATTGACATGAAGGTATAGTCAGTCTTTTTATGATGTAAAAATCCGGCTAACATGCCACATGGGATCCCGATAAATAATGATAGGGTTGCTGCGTAAAATGTCAGCTCAAGCGTCGCAGGTAAGGTTTGAAAAATTTTGTCATAAAGTGGTAATGCAGTACTAAAGCTAACGCCCCAGTCTCCCATTGAGAGATTTTTTGCATAATACCAAAATTGTTGAAATATATTGCCTTCGCGAAAAGCTTGAGCAAGTGGTCCAACAGTTTCTTCTAAGAGTATATTGCCGGTGAGATTAGTGTAAGGTTCGCCAGGGAAGAAAAACGCTAAACTAAAAGAGATTAATAATAAAATGAACAGGGTGATAACAATCAAATTAAAGTAGCGGAGTAACGTTGTTAGCATTAGCGTGACTCCCGTACATTCGCAAAACGGATGCCACCATAAGGATTAATCGTTAAGCCTTGGATATTGTCGTTATGCACACTATATCGATAGGCATGAGCAATCGGCATCAAGGGGATCTCCCGAGCAATTATCTCATTTGCCGTCTGATAAAATGCTTTGCGCTCATCAATGTCATCTGTTGCAATAGCAGCATTGACTGTTGCATCAAACTCAGGGTGACACCACATTGCTCTATTAGTGCCTGAAGGTATAGCTGCACACGTCAGTAAAGGGCGATAAAAGTTATCCGGATCACCATTATCAGCAGACCAACCAATCAGAACACTGTCATGTTTGCCGGTACTTAAATCAGAGCGAAATTTATCCCAATCTGAGGTTTGTATATCTACAGTAACGCTGATTTCGGCCAAGTAAGTACGAATCAGTTCTGCCATTCTCCGGGCATCAGGGTTGTAGTCTCGCACGACAGGCATAGCAAAAAGATTCATATTAAACCCATTACTATATCCTGCCTCTTTGAGAAGTTGACGCGCTTTCACCGGGTTGTAATTCAAATCTGGAATATCTGCTGAAAAAGCCCAAGATGCCGGTGGTATGATTGAACGTGCTCGAGTTGCAGAGTTGAAATAAATAGCGTCTAAGATGGTACTTTTATCAATGGCTAAAGCCAATGCGCGGCGTACTTTGGGATCCTTAAAAGGAGCTTTACTAGTATTGAAAGCCCAAAAACCAATATTCAGCCCAGGTGCTTCTTGGACGATGATTTTGGGGTTTGCTTGCATTACCTCGATCTCAGTTTGTGACGGGTAAGCAATAGTGTCGCATTCTCCGGTCACTAATTTAGCAAAGCGCAAAGAACTCGAAGGAGTTATATCAAAAATGAGTTGTTGTGGACGTTCGGTTTGCTGCCAATACTGAGGGTGTTGTGTAAAACGGATAAATTGGTCTTTGCGAAACTCTTTAAACTGATAAGGTCCGGTTCCTATAGGTAAAAAATCGATATCGCTTGGTTTATTCAAAATACTTAAATGCTGGGCATATTGTGCAGACAAGATAGCTGCAAAATCGGTAGCTAAATTAGCTAAAAATGATGAGTCTCTTTGAAATAAAGATATTTCGATACGGTAGCCGTTAATGCGTTTAACGGATTTTATGGTTTGGGCTAAATTTAAACTATCAAAATAAGGATAGAGGCCGCCGTTGATATGGTGATATGGATGGCTTTCATCTAACCATCTTTGAAAACTGAAAATGACATCGTCGGCATTGAAATTGCGAGTCGGTTGAAAATACTCCGTTGTATGAAACGCGACGTTACGACGCAATTGAAAAGTGTATGTCAGTCCATCTTTACTGACTAACCAACTGGTAGCAAGTCCTGGGATAATTCGTCCCGTTTGTGCATCAAAGTCCAACAAGCGATTATAGATTTGGTGCGCTGAAGCATCTGATGTGGTACTAGACGTATCAATTTGAGGGTTGAAAAAACCAGGGTTACTTTCAGAACAATATATAACCCCAGAGATACTCGAGCTATGTCCGGTAGGTGAATTTTTTTCATTGTTCTGAGAACATGCCGCTACCCCTAATAATGACACTAGCGATAACATGCCGATAACAAGCGAGCGATATCGGTATGAGGCATTATTAGAACACTGTCCGAAGGACATAATTACTCCTCATTTCCAGCCTCTAGCAAGTGGTATTTTTTCAGATAACCGCGTAACTGATGGTAAGTTAATGATAACTTCTCAGCAGTACGCTTTTGATTATACTGACACTCTTTGAGTGCTTGCTTCAAGATCTCGATTTCATAATTTTGTGAATGTGCTTTGAAATCAATGGGAAACTGTATATTTTTAGTAAGGTTATTGTCCTGTGGATGAGTGTTGTTTGTCAATGCCTCTATAGGGTTTATTTGTTCAGCTGGCAGGCTGTCAGCCAGGTTACTACTGGAGCTATTTTCTACAGAATTCACAGCATTATTAGAAGTCGGTGTAAATTGTGCCGGTGCTGATTTGTGAATTTTGATCCGTTGTTGTGGACGAAAGTTAGATGCAAAAGGGTCTAGTACGATTTCATGTACTGGAACATGAGGATTGTTGTTGCGATAGACTGCCCGTTCTACAACATTTTTTAGCTCTCGAATATTCCCTGGCCAACTGTGATTTAATAAAATATCCGAAGCTTTACTGCTAAAGCCGCTGAACAATTCCATTTCCATCTCTCGAGTCATGTTAATCGCAAAATGCTCTGCCAATAGCATGATGTCTTCACGACGCTCGCGTAGAGGAGGGATAGTGATGACATCAAAAGCTAAACGATCGAGTAAATCAGCACGAAATTCACCATTAGCGGCCATAGAGGGAAGGTCTTCATTCGTTGCAGCAACGAGTCGTACATCGACCTTTATTGTCTTGGAACCACCCACACGCTCAAACTCACCGTATTCCACCACACGCAACAATTTCTCTTGGACCATCGCTGAAGTGTTAGCTAATTCATCTAAAAATAAAGTACCGTGATTCGCGATTTCAAAACGGCCTTCTCGGCGTTTATTTGCTCCGGTAAATGCACCCGCTTCATAACCAAATAATTCACTTTCAAGTAAGCTTTCATTTAACGCGGCACAGTTGAGTTTTTGATAATGCTGATCCCAGCGTTGCGATAAATAGTGAAGACGCGCAGCAATAAGCTCCTTCCCGGTACCACGCTCACCGATGACTAGTACAGGTTTATTAAGTTGTGCGACTTGAGATATCTGTTCCAATACTTCTAGGAAGACATTCGCTTGACCGATTAGGTTATCTTGTTGGCGAAAACGACTCATTAGTATCCTATTACATTAGCGGATTTTACTAAATAGTAGTGTATTTACTTAATTACTGCCAGTACAAAAAATGTATGTTTTTGTGTAAAGTATTTAAAATCAATGGTTTATATTGTTTTTATGGATTGGCACAACACTTGTATGTATTAAAGTGTCCAACACTATTAGACAAAATGTATGGTCTGAAAGAGACTAACTATCACGTATCAAACGTGTGTACGTTTTTTTAGAAAAAAGGAAACATTATGAGTATTTTTTCACGTTTTACTGACATTATTAATTCAAATTTAAATGCTTTGTTAGACAAAGCAGAAGATCCACAAAAAATGGTCCGTTTGATCATACAAGAAATGGAAGATACCTTAGTCGAAGTGCGTTCAACTTCAGCGAAAACCATTGCCCACAAAAAAGATGTCTCGGTGCAGATTGAAAAGTTGCATGCACAAGCAGCAGATTGGGAAAGTAAAGCGGAGTTAGCGATTACCAAAGAGCGTGAAGACCTAGCGAAAGCCGCTTTACAAGAGCGTGCTAAGTGCAATGATACCGCCGAGGTTTTGACCCAAGAGTTAAACAATGTTGAAGAACAACTGAGTAAACTCCAAGCAGAGACGGGACAGTTACAGGAAAAATTAGCAGACGCCAAAGCCCGTCAAAAAACCATTTTATTACGGGCAAGTACTGCGACATCCCGTTTAGATGTTAAGAAAACTTTAGACAGTGCCAAAGTCGAAGATGCGATGGGGCGTTTTGAGCAGTACGAACGAAAAATTAATGATATAGAAGCACAAGTCGACGCTTATGACTTGAGCCAGAAAACATTGAATGATGAATTTGCCGATTTGGAAGCTGACGATCAGATTAATAATGAATTAGCTGCGTTAAAAGAACGCTTGGCTAAAAATAATAAGTAAGGAAGGGGAATCTCATGGATCAATTTTTTATAATAGCTGTCGGCGTTCCAATGATTTTGTTTATGATCTTTGTGGCGCCAACCTGGTTGATTTTACATTACCGTAGTAAACGTCAAATTAATAAAGGTTTGTCGCAAGATGATATCAAAGATATGCAGATCCTAGTTGATAAAGCTGAGCAAATGTCTGAGCGCATCAAAACCTTGGAACAAATCTTGGACACGCAAAGTCCACAGTGGAGACAAAAATTATGAATACGTCAGGCACCCTTTATCGCAGTAATAGTAACAAAAGAGTTGCCGGCGTATGTGCAGGTGTGGCCGAGTATTTTGGTGTGGAAACATGGTTAGTACGAATTTTGACGATAACAGCATTTTTCTTACTGGCAGGCCCTTTTGTTTTAGTTACTTATATTGCATTGTGGTTCATTATGGATGTACGCCCTCAGGATATGTCGGTGGATACAAGTAATGTAGTGGGATTAACAGGCACAGCTAAAGGCTGGTATAGCAAAGATAGTAAACGCATTGAGATCAAGCAAAAGGTATGGCAAGCAGGTGAGCCACCAAAGCAAGCTTTAAAAGACATTAAAGGTATGTTTGAACAATGTGAACGTAGTTTACGTGACGTAGAAACTTACGTAACGAGCAAGGCATATCAATTAGACCGCGAGCTTAACAAACTTTAAGCTTATCACCCACCCATTTAAATAGGCTTTAAAGAGTATTCTTTGAAGCCTTTTTTGTTTCCATATCTGATCTAACCACCATTCCTTGCGTAATAATTAATATAAATAATGTTTGTCATTGATTGAGTAAAGTACTAATGCGTTTGGAAATTACATGTGAGGATAGACTCGGGATTACGCAAGATGTGCTGGAGTTATTGACAGCTCATCAGATTGATTTGCGAGGNATTGAAATCGCTGAAGAAGGAAAGATTTTTCTTAACTTTCCTAACATCGACTTTGCGGATTTTCAGCAATTCATGCCTAAGATNCGTCGTATCCCTGGTATAGAAGATGTTAAAACTACTTTGTTTATGCCAATAGAGCGTGAACGCAATGAGTTAAGAGCTATCATTCAGACAATGCCAGATCCAGTTTTTTCTATTGATATGAAAGGCAAAGTCGTTTTATTTAATGATGCTGCCAAATATAGTGTGGATAACGACACTGACATGCTTTATGAGACTGAAATATCAGAATTAATTAAAGGATTTAATTTTTCAAAATGGCTCGACAACAAAGAAACACTCGCACAAACATTCAAAGTTAAGTATGTAGAGCAAGAGTATATTGCTGATTTACTGCCTGTTTTTGTTACTGACTCTGAACAACATATTCTAGCTGGTGCTGTGATTATTCTTAAATCAGAGCTTAGACTAGGACAACAGTTTAAAGCCTTCCATCAAAAAGAAACAAATTCGTTTGATAAGTTTCATGCTCAATCTGCACCAATGCGAAAAGTCATCAAAGAAGCTAAGCGTATGGCAGAACTGGATGGTCCTATTGTGATATTTGGTGAAACAGGGACCGGTAAAGAACTAATTGCCAAAGCTTGCCATGATGCTTCGAGTCGCAATGAGGGGCCTTTTGTTGCATTAAATTGCGCAGCATTACCGGATGATGTTGCTGAAACAGAATTATTTGGTTTTGGTAAAGGTTCTTTTGGTTTATCAGAGGGTAAGCTTGGCTTACTAGAAGAAGCTGAAGGTGGTACGTTGCTTTTGGATGAAGTTGCAGATATGTCTGACCTGCTACAACGAAAATTGTTGAGAGTACTAGAAGATGGCGAGTTTGTTCGTGTCGGTGATAATCAATCGGTAAAAGTCAACGTACGAATGATTTGTACTACTTGCAAAGACTTAGGAGTGCTGGTTGAGACTGGTAAGTTTAGACAGGATTTGTATTATCGTTTAAATGTACTTGGTTTAGTGATGCCAGCTTTGCGTGAGCGCAAACAAGATATCATTCCGTTGACGGAAGCCTTTATTAAACAGCACTGTACTAAATTAGGGCGTAATGTGGCTAAATTGAGTAAGTCTTGCGTGGAGTATTTAAACACATATCCTTGGCCAGGGAACGTCCGTCAACTACAAAACGCTTTGTATCGTGCATTATCTTTGTTAGAAGGGAATGAAATTACAAAATCCCATATTCACTTACCTTCATGTTCAACTACGGTGAGTTACATTGATGAAAATTTTGATGGTACTCTAGATGAAGAAGTGAAGAAGTTTGAGAAAGATTTATTACGCAAGTTATATCCCTCTTACCCATCAACTCGTCAGTTAGCAAAAAAGTTAGGTCTCTCACATACGGCTATTGCGAATAAATTACGAGAGTACGGGATCAATAAAGCGACAGTTAAAATATAGTACGCCTTATAAACTTTAATACAAAAAACGCCCACTGATGGGCGTTTTTTTATGCAAGAATGTTTGAGGTATGATGGTTTAATCAGAACCTCAGCTGTTTTTAATCGGTAGCTCAGTCGTGTTTTTGACTTGCTTTAAAGCAAACGTAGAACTCAAGTGGTCGACTAATGGTAAATGGGTGAGTTTGTTTTTAAGTAAAGTTTCATACTCTTCAATACTCTCGACGATGACTTTTAACAGATAATCTTTTTCACCACTAGTAGTATGACACTCGACGATTTCGTCGATATCTTGTACAGCTTTTTCGAAATCAGTTAGCGAGTCACCATCGTGGTTTTTTAATGTGACATAAATAAAGACAGAAACACCGAGGTTCAATTTTTTGCTATTTAAAATGGTCACTTTGGCTAGGATCAGGCCTTCCGCTTCCATTTTCTTTACACGACGCCAACATGGTGTATGGGACAAGCCAACCTTTTGGCTTAAATCAGCCATCGAGATGGTTGCATCTTTTTGTAGAACTCGTAATATTTCTCTATCAAATTTGTCTAGCTTGATATCAAGTTTCATATTCGGTCTCTTTTTATTCTTGTATGTATTTATTTAGCTTGGTATTAGGATATATATCCTACATTATGTTTGGAAGCAATTAAATTATTGTGATATTGAGACGAAAGTAGTCAATTAAACGCAAAGTCTGCCTAATAACAGAGCGGTAAGCTGATGTTTTTTAGATGAAATTTATTTAAAAGTACATATTTATAATTAACACGCACAAGGGAAATATTTTATGTCAGTTTTTGATCACAATGAATTTGATCAACATGAGAACGTTGCTTTTATCAACGATAAAGCGACTGGTTTGCGTGCAATTATAGCCGTTCATAACACTGCATTGGGGCCAAGTTTGGGGGGGTGTCGCATGTATCCCTACGCAAATAGCGCAGAAGCACTGACCGATGTATTGCGCCTAGCCAAGGGGATGACATATAAAGCGGCCTTAGCTAATCTCCCACAAGGTGGTGGTAAGTCCGTGATTATTGCTGATCCTCGCGCTGATAAATCACCTGAGTTGATGCGTAAAATGGGTAGTTTTGTCGATAGTTTGCAAGGCCAATACATTGTAGCTGAAGATTCAGGTATTGCCGTACAAGACATCAAGTATATGGCTGAGCACACCGAACATGCCGGTGGTTTGAGTGCGCATTTCAATTATCTAGGGGAACCGGCAGATGGTAATCCCTCTCCTGCAACCGCCTATGGTGTGTTTGTGGGTATGCAAGCTGCAGTTGATTTTCGTTTAGGCAAACAGCTTTCCGAGGTTACGGTGGCGATTCAAGGCTTAGGGCAGGTTGGGTATCGCTTAGCTCAACATTTACATGCAGCCGGCGCAAAACTTATTGTTGCCGATACTTACCAGCCAAATGTCGAGCGTGCTTGCAAAGAATTAGGTGCTGTAGCAGTAGATATAGCTGATATTCATAAAGTAGAGGCTGATGTATTCTCTCCGTGTGCTATGGGAGCTTCGATTAACGCTGACACCATTGATGAAATAAAGGCTGTAGTGGTTGCTGGGGCTGCGAATAATCAACTAGCAACGGATGATTTAGGGGAGGTGTTGCAAGCTAAAGGTATTTTGTACGCGCCTGATTATGTGATTAATGCAGCAGGTATCATTGATTTATATCATCAAAGCATTAAAAGCACACCTGAGCAGTTAAAGGCACACATCGAATCGATAGCAGACACCTTGACTGACATTTTTAAACAAAGTCAAGCAGCTAAGCAAGCGACCAATGTTGTGGCAAACTTGTTGGCAGAGGCAAAATTCAAAAAATAGCGTGCAATAGCATTGCAAGCGCACTTCGAAATAGGCATAATGCGCAGCGTCAATGGTGAGCTTTAGGTTCTCTGGCAATAATAATTTGTGGACCTGGTCAGGCCCGGAAGGGAGCAGCCACAGCAAATGACTTATGTGCACAGATGTGGCTTAGGGCTCACCACCATTCTTTTTGACAATTTAAAACCCCTTAACAAATAAAATGAGAGAGCAGGTATCGTTAAGAAATCTCTCTATTCACTATTTTGTGGTCATTTAATCAATCAGTAATTGATTATTTATGAGAAAAAAACAGCCAGTTTTTTTGATGTTCAGGTTAAAAACAGACCAAAAACCATTTTTTTTGTAGAAAACTCATCATACCACCCATAGAGACCAATCATTTCTTAAATCATTGGCCTCCAGTATATTTTTTTAGCAAAATTTACATTTTTTACGAATTAAGATTGAACTTTTTAAAACATCTGGAAACATTCAGTTGACCCATACCTGTACTTATGGTTAGTATGCAGTCTGAGGTCTTTGTACCTCTCGAATAAAAAGTCGTATAAACGATAAATTAATCACTATTAAGTATAGTGCCCTAGGGAGACATTAAATGTTTACAAACACTAAATTAGCAAAGTCTATTCAGTTAGCGATCGCTTTTGGTGCCGTATCAGGCCTGAGCGTATCTACAGCTGCATTAGCACAAGACAGCGACGAAGCAGAAGCGGAAGTTGTTGAGAAAATTCAGGTTACAGGTTCACGTATTAAGCGTGCTGACTTGGAAGGTGCGTTACCAGTAACAGTTATTGACCGTGAAGCGATTGACTTCTCTGGCCAAACTTCTGTAGCTGATTTACTACGTAACACTTCTTTTAACTCGACTGGTTCTTTCCGTCCTCAGTCTGGTTCATCTGCACAGGGTGTATCTCAGATCAACTTACGTGGTCTTGGTGCAAGCCGTTCATTAGTACTTGTTGATGGTCGTCGTTTAGCACGTTCACCTTCTACTGGTTCTTCACAGGATCTTAACGGTATTCCAGCAGCAGCTGTTGAGCGTATTGAAATCCTAACTGACGGTGCATCTGCGGTATACGGTTCTGATGCTATCGGTGGTGTTGTTAACATCATCACTCGTAAAGATTTCAACGGCGTTGAAATGCGTATTGGTGCTGCTCAGATTGACCGTGAAGGCGGTGACCGTGAAGAAGGTTCTTTAATCTTTGGTGCGTCTTCTGATAAAGGTTCTATGTTAGGTGGTGTTTCTTGGAACAGCCGTGACATTATTTTTGCACGTGACTTCCCATGGTACTCTGCGGGTGGTTCTTTCTACTCACAAAACTTCCGTGACTATAACCGTACTGATGCATCTTGGACTAGCTTAGGTCCAAATGCATGTGACCAAGGTGAGTTTTACACTATCCCTTATGGTCCAGCAATCACTAACTCTGCTGGCGAAAACAACCGTTGTGGTTTCAACTTCGCATCTGTATCTGCTGACGAAGCGTCTACTGGTAACGTAGGTTTCTTCATGAATAGCCGTTACGAGATCAACGATGATTGGTCTGTATACGCGAACATGAATATGACTAAGTCTAAGTCTTTCGGTCGTTATGCACCATCTTTAGCTATGGCATACGTTGGTCCAACTTCACCAAATAACCCGACAAACCCAGATTCTCCATACTACGATCCTGCATTCAATCATTCTTTATATAATGCTGATGCTGATCCTACAACTGGTTCTGACGACGTTTACGTTCTTCACCGTTTCGCAGGTTTAGGCAATCGTGATGGCTATGTAGATAACTACTTACAAGATCTATTAGTCGGTTTTGAAGGCGATATCGATGGCGTTTTAGTTGATTTCGGTGTTCGTCGTAACAAATCAAAAACTTATGACATCGGTCGTAACTACGTAGTTATTCCAATTGCAGAACAATATATGGATAGCGGTCAGTACCTTATGGGTGATCTAGAGCGTAATCCTGAAAGTGTACTTAACTCGATGAAAGCTACGATTTCTCGTATTGGTGATTACAACCAAGACGAAGTTTTCGGTTCAGTTCAGTTCGATTTATTCGACATGGAAGGTGGCACAGCAGTAGCTATCGTTGGTGGCGAATGGCGTGACATTTTATACTCTGACCAATACGATTCATTATCAGAAGGTGGTGTAATCGGTGGTTCTGCTGGTAACTCTGCAGGCGGTACTCGTCAAGCAAGTGCTGCATTCGTAGAAGCAGTATTCCCAGTACAAGACGACTTAGAAGTAACTGCGGCATTACGTCGTGACCGTTACTCAGACTACGGTTCAGATGTATCTCCTAAGGTATCTGTACGTTACAACCCAACTGATGAGTTAGTACTACGTGCTTCTTACGGTGAAGGTTTCCGTGCGCCAACTTTAGATATCTTAACTCAGAAAGAGTCTTTCTCTGCTGACTCGGTACGTGACCCACAACACTGTTTGGCAGTTGGTCTTGCTGAGACATGTTCTGACCAAATCAACGCTTACTCAATTGCTAACCCGTTCCTAGAGTCAGAGACTTCTGAGCAGTTCGCATTAGGTTTAGCGTACGAAGCGACAGAATGGTTAGATTTCTCTCTTGATTACTTCAACATCCAAATCAATAACCGTATTAAATCGTTCTCTTCTGGTGAGTTAATCAACTTAATCAACACTGGACAGAACTTACCAGCAGGTATGTCTGTAGAGCGTAACCAATTCGGTGAAATCGAGCGTATCGTTCGTGGTTATGGTAACCAAGGTACGTTAGAAACTTCTGGTCTTGACTTAAACTTAAACACTAACTTCGATTTAAACGAGTACGGTGCAATTCGTCAAAACCTAACGGTTTCTTACACTCAGAAATATGACGTTGATGGCAACAGCCAGTTAGATTTCTCTGCATTCCCACAATATCGTGGTGTGTTAGCGAACATCTACTCCATCGGTGACTTTGACATCGCTTGGAACATGAACATCATTGGTGACACAGCACGTTTAGCAGGTAGTGAATACCTTCCTGTTCCACACTGGATCACTAACGATATCCAAGTAACGTATAACGCAGACTGGAACGGTAAGATTACTGTTGGTGCGCGTAACGTAGGTGGTAAAGATCCAATCTTAGACACTGACCCAGATGGTTCACGTGACTATAACTTCAGCTTATATGACGGTTATGGCCGTATCGTATACGCACGTTATACTCAATCTTTCTAAGATTAGTTAACGAAGTTACAAAAAAGCGAGCTTAGGCTCGCTTTTTTTTTATTCTGTTTTACAAGTTCTTACACTTCTTAATTAACTGTACTATCCCAATTTGTTATCTTTTGTTAAGCTAATAGAAAAGAAACGATTGTTTTATGACGACACAAGCTTGGGATGCTTATTGGGCTGATCCCGCAATAACAAATAGTTTTGCTTTTGACTATACCGAGACAGAAGGACCATATGGCGCATTAAATGCGTTTTGGTTGCAAGTTTTCTCTGAGTTCAAAAACACTGACACTATAGTGGATTTGGCTGCCGGAAATGGTGCCCTTGCCACGTTATTTACTCAGACTAGAAAAGAATTAAATTGCGCGTCTTGGTTAAATATTGATTCAGCCTCAGCAAAACCAAATAAATCATATGATAAAATCACATTTGCAAAGCAAAATATTGAGCAATTAGCGCTTGAAGATGCCACTGTCGATTACTTTGTGAGCATGTACGGTTTTGAATATAGTGATATTGCCAAAAGTTTTGCAGAAATCACACGCTGTTTAACTCCTCAGGGGCGTTTTGCTATCTTTATGCATCATCCCGATGCGATTATTACTCAACAATCTCATGTGTCTATATCTGCGTTCAAGCAGGTTTTGAATGATCCGTTTTGGCAGAGGATACACGACTGTAAGCGCTTAGCTTTTCCTGAATTAAAAAATATTTTGCTACAAAACTTAAATCAACATTTACGCACTGTCATTCCTAATGGACAAGATGACATCAAATTAATTGGACAAAATATATTTTACCTTTTACAGTCAAATCAAGATGTAGAAATATGCGTAAATCATTTATCGCAGTTGCTACAACATATTCAATTACAAGTGGAACGTTTGGAACAACAAGTCGCTGCAGCTATAAACGCTACTCAGCTGACAAAAATTATTCCAATTGATACACAGATGTCTTGGCAGGTAACTGCACTCGATTTTCAAGGCGATATCTTAGGGTATTGTTTTACAGGTTCAAAAAACTAAACCAAAAGAGGGATATTAATATGCGAAGTTGGTTAATGGTATTGGTAATGTTACTCGTTACTTCTATGCAGGTTCAAGCAGATCCAGGGAAAATTCCCATGGAAGCCTTTTTCAAGGATGCACAATTTACTACGATGAGTATTTCTCCAGATGGTCAGCATCTTGCGGTGATTTATGATTCTGGTACGTCAAATACCTTAGCGATAATGGATGTTGGTCTCACGCAAATCAAAGCCAAGATTAATTTTGGTGAGTTCATGCGTATAGGTAGTCGTATTATGTGGCCACGTGACGATCGCTTTATCCTTTCTTATTCTAAGTTTGTTGGTTATTTGGATACGCGTGGCAGTCCAGCTATTTATGTAGCGTATGACCTTGATGGTAAGAATGGCCGTCAGTTAACAGTACCGCAGCGAACACGTTATAACATCATTAGCATGATGCCTTCTGAACCTGATAAAGTTTTAGTGACGAAACAGCATTGGGCGGACGAAGGTGCTGCGAAGTTATTTACGATCAATATTGATAACGGCAAAGAAAGTTATATCGGAGGCGAGCCACGTGGTGCACAAGCAATTATTGCTGATTCTGATGGTATTCCACGTTTCGCCTATTCATATGAAGAATCTGATGACGATGAGTTTGGTAAAGGTAAAAATACGTTTTACGTGAAGCAAACACCTTCTAGTAAGTGGCGTAAAGCTGCAATGCCTACCTTGTATAAAAAAGGCGTTAACATCAGCCCATTAGGTTTTAATGCAGACAATTCTATTGCCTATGTATCTTCTGATATTGCATCAAAAGTACCTAGTATTTACGCGGTTGAATTAGCCACTTTAAAAACAACCTTGGTGCATAAAGAAACGGTTGCTGAAATCGGCGGTACAGGACGTTTATATAATGGTGCTTTAGAAGTGGTTTCTTTTGCCCGTGATTATAATCGTATGGTTTTCCTATCAGAAGATAGTGAAATGAAGAAGATCATGATGCAGATGTATGCAACGTTTGGCATTGATGAGACTAACTCTGATTTATTGGTGACATCATTTACTAAAGACGGGAATAAAATGGTCTTTAAGATCAGTTCAGACCGTGATCCCGGTGTGTTTTATTTATTCAACCGAGGTTTAGATGGTTCACAACCTAGCATTCGTGAATTAGCGGTGGCAAAGCGTGAAATCGATCCGAATATGATGGCGAAGATGACGCCGATAAAGTTCAAAGCTCGTGATGGCATGGAATTACGTGGTTATAAAGTCCTGCCTACTACAGGTGAAGCGCCTTATCCATTAGTACAGATTATCCATGGTGGCCCACATGGTCCTCGTGATTATTGGGGTTGGAATCGTGAAGCACAATTCTTAGCCAGCCGTGGTTATGCGGTTGTTTCAGTCAACTTCCGTGGTTCAGGTGGTTATGGTACGGAATTTATGGAAGCCGGTTACAACGAGTGGGGCGGCAAGATGATCGACGACATGACTGACGCAACTATGTATATGGTAGACAATGGTTATGCTGATAAAGATCGTATGTGTGTGTACGGTGGTTCATATGGTGGTTATGGTACGTTACAAAGTTTAGTGCGTGAACCTGACCTGTATAAATGTGGTATTGGCTATGTCGGTGTATACTCGCTGATTGAATTTAAGAAATCAGGCGACATTCCTAAACGAGCCTCTGGTCGTAAGTACCTAGACCGAGTGACTGGGACTGATGAGGCGCGCTTACGTGAATTCTCTCCAGCGTTGAATGTTGATAAAATTAAGGCGGACTTATTTATTGCTCATGGTCGTGAAGATGTTCGTGTACCCATGGAACAATACGAAGTGTTAAGTGAAAACTTAAAGCGTATTGGTAAACCTTACATTTCCATGGTCCGAGATGAGGGTCATGGTTATCAACAGGATAAAAATAAATACGACTTTTATAATCAAATGGAAAGTTTTTTAGCGCAACACTTAAAAAACTTAAATTAGGTTAATCGATTAAGCTTACAAGGCGTTGTCAACTAATTTATTTGCGTTGTTAATTAATTGTAAGCTTGATAACAACGGTGTGATATGGGATTATTACACTGTTATGGGTATTTTTTATGCCCATTATTCATCGAAAAATAACAATGTTTTTTAATCATACCAATATCTTGCATAATGCATTGTGAGGATATTGGCGAATCAAACATAACAAAATTGGTTGGGAATTATGTCCAAAATGAGCAAGAGAACTCTTATTGCCTCTACTGTATTAGGTGCATTCGCATTAAGCAGTGGCGCTGTCTCTGCAGATCCATTGAATAACCTTCATAAAGAAGAAGCAAAAATTCATGCAGCTGCAAAAAAATCACAAGAGAAAATCAACTCTCTATATGAGCAAGCACAAGACTTATTAGTCGAGTATCGTCAAGTCGTTGATGAAACTGAAAACCTAAAAGTTTACAACGATTATGTTGCTAGCTTAGTCGCTGACCAAGAAGCCAACATTGCGTCTTTACAACGTCAAATCGATTCAATCGAAGAAACTAAGCAAGGTATTGTACCGCTTATGTTCCGCATGATTGATTCATTAGAGCAATTCATCAAACTTGACGTGCCAATTAACTTAGAAGAGCGTTTAGCTCGTGTTGATCGTCTACGCGACGTCATGTCAAATTCAAACGTAACAGTTTCTGAGCAGTTCCGTCAGGTAATTGAAGCATATCAAATTGAAAACGAATACGGCACACGCATTCAAGCATATCAAGGTGAGATTGATAACAACGGTACTACAGTAACTGTTGATTTCTTTAACCTTGGCCGTACTGCGTTATTAGCGTTATCACTAGATCAGAAAAATGCATGGGTCTGGAATAACGAATCTCGCACTTGGGAAGCATTAGGTGATGAGTACTTAGGTTCTGTAATTACAGCTGTTCGTATGGCTCGTAACTTAGTTCCAGCTGATCTTATCAAACTACCTATTCGCGCAGCTAAGGCGGAGTAATAATAATGAAAACAATGATTAAAACAATTGTAACTGCAGCATCAATAGCAGTACTTTCTTTCTCTGCACAAGCCCAAGAAGCGAAATCTCTTGAGCAATTATTAGAGCAAGTAAAAAGTAACCGTGTTTCTGAAGCACGTGCAAATACCCAACGTGAAAAAGCATTTATCGCAGAGCGTACAAACAAACAAGGTTTGTTAAACAAAGCTAAGCGTGAATTAAAAGCTGAGCAAGACCGTGGTGACCGTTTAGCTAAGCGTTTCGCGGATAACGAAGTAACGTTGTCTGAGAAAGCAATTGAGTTAGACCAAGCAACGGGCACACTTGGTGAAATGTTTGGTGTAGTTCGTCAATCTTCTTCTGAAGCATATGGTCGTATCTCTACTTCAATCGTTTCTGCTGAATTCCCAGGTCGTGACGAGTTTTTAGCACGTATGTCTGAAGAATCTAAAGGTTTACCAGATATCCGTGAATTAGAAGACTTATGGTTTGCATTACAAACTGAAATGACTGAATCAGGTCGTGTTTCTAAGTTCACTACAAACGTTGTTAGCTTAGACGGTGGTACCCAGGAACAAGTCGTAACACGTATCGGTACATTCAACTTAGTAGGTGACCAAGGTTACTTAATTTATGATGATGCGAATGACCAAATCGTTCCTTTAGGTCGTCAACCAGATGGTTTCATGGTGTCTTCTGCGCAAGATTTACGTGATGCGACTTCAGGTACTGTGGCAGTTTATGTGGATCCATCGCGTGGTTCAATCTTAGGCTTATTAAAGCAAAAAGCGACATTATCTGAGCGTTATCACGCTGGTGGTGTAGTAGGTTACATTATCACTGTTATGCTAGTAATCGGTCTATTAATTGGTCTTTACAAGCTAGTAAGCTTAACGCTTATCGGTGGTAAGATTAAATCACAGCTTGCTAACGTAGGTTCACCATCTGACGCTAACCCGTTAGGTCGTATCCTTAAAGTTTATGCTGAGAACAAATCTGCAGATACTGAAAACTTAGAATTGAAATTGGATGAAGCGATTTTACGTGAATTACCAAGCATCGACTCTGGTATCAATATCATCAAGATTTTCGCAGCGATTGCGCCTTTATTAGGTCTACTAGGTACAGTACTTGGTATGATTGCAACGTTCCAACAAATCACATTATTCGGTACAGGTGACCCGCGTATCATGGCTGGCTCTATCTCTATGGCGCTAGTAACTACTGCACAGGGTATCATCGCAGCATTACCATTAATTTTAACTCACAGCATCGTGGCAGCACGCAGCAAGTCTATCGTTCATGTATTAGATGAGCAGACTGCTGGTATCATTGCTACTCACGCAGAGTCGGAGAAAGCGTAATATGATTTACCTGATTGGATTATGGGAATCTGTCAGGGACTTTATCGCTACTGGCGGTGACGTACTTTATTTCGTCGCCGCTGCGCTCTTCCTTATGTGGGTATTAATGGTTGAGCGTTACTGGTACGTGACTTCGGTGTTTCCAAAAGTAAAAAGCGATATTATCGCTAAGTGGGACGCCCGAGCAGACACTACCTCATGGTATGCGCATAAAATCCGTGATACTTGGATTTCAGAAGCGTCTGATGCGCTAAACGCACGTATGTTAATTATCAGAACGTTAGTGGCTATGTGTCCATTGATTGGTCTTTTAGGGACGGTTACAGGGATGATTACTGTATTCGAAACTATGGCAACTCAAGGCACTGGTAACGCACGTTTGATGGCGGCAGGTATTTCAATGGCAACTATTCCGACAATGGCGGGTATGGTTGCGGCACTATCTGGTTTATTTGTGAGTTCACGTCTTGAAGCGAAAGCTAAAATGGCACGTGAGTCATTAGTAGATAGTCTGCCTCATCATTAGAGAGAGGAAATTATGGCTCGTAAAGTCAGAACTGAAGAAGAAGATGCAGCGATCGATATGACGCCAATGTTGGATATTGTATTCATCATGCTGATCTTCTTTATCGTTACGACAGTTTTCGTAAAAGAAGCCGGTATTGAAGTAAATAAGCCTGAGGCATCTCAGTCTTTTATGCCAAAGAATGCCAACATCTTTATCGCGATTACTGAAGATGGCGATGTATGGTTAGACAAGCGCCAAGTTAAATCGGATTCTGTCCGTGCTAACATCGAACGTTTGTTAACAGAACAGCCAACTGATTACGTGATTATCCAAGCGGACATAAAAGCGAAGCATGGATTAGTCGTAAAAGTTATGGATCAAGTCAAAGATGCAGGTGTTGACAAGATCTCTGTAGCGACGAGGGGTTAATAATATGGTACGTCTTATTGTTTCTATATTGTTAGGCGCCGGTATAGCGTTTACGCTATTCGTTGTTATGGCAAAATTAATCGAAAACACGAACCGTCCGGCAGAAGAAGTTCCGCCAACGCCAGTGATTGATATTGTAATGAGTGAGCCAGACGAAGATACGCAAACGCGTAATCGTGTGCCACCACCACCACCGCCGCCACCTCAGCAGCCGCCGAAAATGCAGCCAACTGAGCCAGAACCAGCGGAACCAGATGCCAATGGATTTAGCTTAAATATCCCAGGTGTTGATACAGGTGGTGCAAACATCAACCTAAGTGGTGTGGGTAACATGCGTCGTGATGGTGATGCTACACCGATTGTTCGTATTGAACCTAAGTACCCAGTACAAGCGGCACGTGATGGTAAAGAAGGTTATGTAATCTTATCTTTTACTATCAATGAAGTGGGTGGTGTAACGGATGTTAAAGTTCTAGAAGCGAATCCTAAGCGAATTTTCGACCGTGAAGCAAAACGTGCTTTGCGTAAGTGGAAATATAAGCCTAAGATTGTTGAAGGTAAGCCTCAAAAGCAATTCAACATGCAAGTTCAACTAGATTTCAAATTGGATAAATCATAATGAAGAATTTAGTTAAAATTACAGCTCTAGCAGCCACACTTAGCGCAAGTTTTGTATTTTCTGGAAGTGTTTACGCGCAAGATGAAGCCGCGAAAAAAGCAGCGCCTAAGCCAGTCTTACCTGTTATGTGCCCTGGGTATAAAGCAGGTAAAACTAACTTACCCAGTGAAAGAACGGGTAAGAAAGTTGCGAAAGCGTTTGAAGCATATAATCAAGATCTAACGGACGAAGCTGTTCAGATTTTACTTGATATTGATACTTCAGATAAGTTTGACATGGCCTACGTAAACCGTTTTGTTGGTAATATCCTTGCTGCACAGAAAGGTAAAGGACCACAGGCCTTAGAAAAACTGACTGCTGCGGTCAAGGTAAAAGAGCTAAACGATCGCGAACATGCTGATACTTTACGTTTATTAGGTGATTTGAATTTACAGGAAAAACAGTACAAGACCGCTATCACTTGGTATCAGTCTTGGATGGATTTCACATGTAAAGAAGATCCAGCTATTTATACACGTATGACGCAAGCGTACTACGAAACTAAGCAATTGGATAAAATGATTGCCCCTGCAGATAAAGCGATTGCTTTATACAAAGCAGAAGGCAAGCCTAATAAAAATCCATATGTATTAAAGTTAACGTCTTTCTACGAGCGTAAACTTTATCCACAAACGGTTGCAGTTGCAGAGGAGTTAGTTCGTAACTTCCCTGATAACAAACAGTGGTGGTCACAGCTTGGTTTCTTCTATATGTTAGTTGAAGATTATAAGAAAGCGTTGTCTACGTTTGAAATTGCTTACAATCAAGGTTTCCTTGAAAAAGTATCGCAAATCAAAGCGCTAGCGCAGTTATATTCTACAAATGATATTCCACACAAAGCAGCTAAGCTTCTACAGAAGTATGTTGATAATGGTTTATTAGAGAAGAACGCAACCACATATAGTCAGCTAGCTAATGCTTATCACTCAGCGAAGTATCACAAGAAAGCAGCGAAGAACTACGGCATCGCAGCTAACTTTGAAAAAGATCCTGAGTTATACCGTAAACAAGGTATCTTGTTGATTGCGGCAGAAGATTTCAAAGGTGCTGTAGTTGCTTTACAAAAAGCAATTGACAATGGCATTGAAAACCCTGCACGTATTCACTTCTCATTGATGGAAGCTAACTTCTATCAGAATAAGTTCCGCACTGCATACAAGCATGCTATGGAAGCTAAGAAGTCACCTTCTATGCGCCGTAATGCGAATGCATGGGCACCTTATATCAAAGAGAAAGCGAAGAACCGCGGTATCAATATCTAATTGATATTGAGTGTTTAATTGAAGAACCCGCCTCTAGGCGGGTTTTTTTTGTCTGGAGTTTTCTATACTTAACATAGTGATATTTACAGTACTACAAAAAGGTACTATGCTATGAAAAAGAAACAAGCAAAAGTTTTACAACAAATATTTAATCATCCCATTAGTGGAAACATTAAATGGAATGATATTGTGAGTTTGTTTCTCACCCTTGGAGCTGATATTTCAGAAGCAGAAGGATCAAGGGTTTGTGTAAGGCTTTTTGGAGATCGTAGAGTCTTTCACCGTCCTCACCCTTCGCCTAACACAGACAAGGGGGCAGTAAAAAGTATACAAAGATGGCTGTTATCAAATGGGGTAAAACCATGAAAAATATTATGAATATTAAAGGCTATCAAGCTTTAATTTCTTACGATGCTGAGATCAATATGTTTCGGGGGGAGTTCATTTCTTTAAATGGTGGTGCGGATTTTTATGCTAATGATATTGAAGGTTTGATTAGAGAGGGAGAACTTTCATTGAACATTTTCTTGAAAATGTGTCAAGAAGATGGGGTTTCTCCAGAAAAACAATATTCAGGAAAATTCAATGTAAGATTACCTTCTGATTTACATAAGAACTTGGCTATCTGTGCTTCTGCAAGAGGGCAAAGTATTAATCAGTTAATTATCGAGTCCTTAAAGAAACAAGTAAATGTTAGTTAAAAAAATTAAAAATTAATAACGATTTGTTGGATGAGTAAATCAAGCTCGTCATTGTGTGATGTCATTTACCGTTTATACGCTAGATATTCGAATGCTAAGATGTCAGATATTTTTTAATTTTTTAGAGCGTTCAATAACAACACTTTAAGATGCTTAGCTACCCATTCACCAAACATCTTCTTTCCCTGTATTTTATACTTTGTACAACATTCTTTTATAGAATAACCGTGTTGATATCTGGCTAATAAGAGCTCATTAATATTGAAGTATTCAGGGTTGTTCTGAGATGTCTTTTTTTCTAGCCATTTTGGTGCATGGGTAGATTCCTCTTCAACTGATAGATGCCCATCATTCATAACATTGCTTACAAACCAAAATATACTGGCTTCAGCATTATTTATAGAACGACTGCCATTGATAAATTGATAAATAATATCTAATTGTGTTTGGATGAAATGACTATCGTTTACTTGGCTTGAATGAAGTTCATAAGAGAGAGGTGAAGTATTATCCATTAAGTGGTTAGTGCTTAACTCAGCTAAGCTGTTAGGGTTCGACTCAGTTAAGCTGTTAGGGTTCGACTCAGCTGAGCTGTTAGGGTTTGACTCAGCTAAGCAGTTAGGGTTCGACTCAGTTAAGTTGTCAGTGTTT
>P_2C_Liq_1_UnCtyDRAFT_1000145_pt1 | contig 29775 bp, 28 predicted proteins | sample Pon2CUnioCityCA_2_FD_10234 | JGI IMG/M metagenome (IMG submission 10234) | reverse complement strand
CTTATGGCGGCATTTCATACACCCGCGAATGGCTTGCGAGCCAGCCAGTGTCCGCGGGCGGCGCAGAATGGCGTTGTCTTGCCGAAGCGCTTTATTTTGAAGCACGTGGTGAAAGCGTTAAAGGGCAGTTTGCCGTTGCTGAAGTGATCATGAATCGCGTCAACAGTGCACGCTATCCAGATACAATTTGCGGAGTTATTCACCAGGGAACTGGCCGTAAGTATGCGTGCCAGTTTAGTTATACCTGCGATGGATATGCAGAAGTGATTTCTGAACCGAAAGCGTTTGAGCGTGTCGGGAAAATTGCGAAAATTATGGTAAAAGGCGCCAAGCGTCCTTTGACGGACGGTGCGACGCACTATCATACCAAATCCGTAAATCCGCATTGGGCCAGCAAGTTCCCAAGAACAGCGACAATAGGGTTTCACCATTTTTACAGGCAACCCACGCGCCTTTCGAGCAATTAGACGGCCTTTGTCTGCCTCTGTAACACCTCTTGGGGTTTACCTAAGCCATATGAGGTGTATAGGCGAGAGCGAGCCAAATACTGGGAGCGCAGCACCGTGAAGAGTGAAACATCACAAGCCTTTGATCACCCTGATGCCAGATCGCGAGCGACCTCGATGGCAACTCCGCTTGATCGCATTTCCTTGCGGGATCACATTGTCGATGTGGAGATCGGTGCCTTTCAGGCCGAGCGGGGAACAACCCAGCGTATATCCTTTAATGTGGTCGTTGAGGTTTTGCCTACGCAACTCAATGTAGAAGACGATGTCGACAAAATATTGTCTTACGACAAGGTGACGGAGGCTATCTCAATCGCTCTTGGCGAGGAGCGGCTCAATCTTTTGGAGACGCTGGCCGACCGCGTTGCCGAGCGTATTCTTTGGGAGCCGCAAGCCGTTCGGGCCTTTGTGCGCATTGAGAAGCTTGATCGCGGCCCTGGGGCGCTGGGCGTTGAGATTGTGCGCGCGAAGGCCAATGATGGGAGTGTTTCTAACAAAGAAACCAAAATCTCCCCGTTGGTTGTGTTTTTTTCCAATGAAGCAATCGCCTCTGCGCATTTGCAGGGCTGGATTGACCAGTTGGCAACAAACACTGCCCCAACTCTGATCTGTGTTGGAGCACCTGACACAAGTCCTCCCCAAGCTTTGTCGCCCCTGGCGCAACGCAGAATTGATCTTCTCTCGATCGAGCAAAATGCTTGGATACTTGCTGCACGTGACAAGCGCTGTGTTGTTGTAGAAACGCGCACAGAGCTTGATTGGGCCATGAAAAACAACCAAATTAGCGTCTGGGCGCCGTCTAAACTTGTGCTAGACACAGTTGATGGGCCTTCAACAGAGTGCAAGGATGCTTTGGATTTGGCGCTTTGGTTTGCGACAGATATGGGCGCTGAACGGTTCGTTGCTTTTGATCAAGCCGATGTTATGCTCCAGACTGCTTTTCCTGTAGCTTTTCGAAAATCCACCGAGCCCAAGATCTGACTCTTGTTCACGGGCGGGTGTTGGGTAACATCAAAACATGACCAAATATTATTACCGTCCACTTGTGCAAACAGGTCAAAAGCGTCCGCCTGATGCTGTCTCCCTAGCGGGCGGTCCCTGTTGGTTTACGCAGGTCGAGGTGCTCCAGCGGGCCCAAGAACCCTATTTTGTCGAAGCTGCCCGATTGCCCGCAGATGTTCTGATGCGGCTCGAGGACGCACGGGCGCCAATTGCTGGTATAGGGCTGGAAACCCCGCGCCTCATGGGAATTTTAAATGTCACGCCTGACAGTTTTAGCGACGGTGGGCGCTTCAATGGAGCGGCGATGGCACTTCAACACGCCCAAGCCATGGCGAGTTCGGGGGCAGACATTATCGACATCGGCGGCGAAAGCACACGACCAGGCGCTCATGAAGTGCCGCGAGATGCCGAGATCGCCCGCACAACCCCAGTGATCAAAGCGGTCAGATCGGTCTTGGAGACGCCCATCTCTATTGATACGCGAAAAGCCGAGGTTGCCAAAGCCGCCTGTGATGCGGGCGCGACTATGGTTAATGATGTCTCTGGTTTCACATTTGATACGGGCTTGGCTCCGTTTTGTGCCGCCAGAGACCTGCCCGTATTTGTCATGCACTCGCAGGGCGGGCCGGAGACCATGCAAGACAATCCTTCCTATGAGGATGTTGTGTTTGACGTGTATGACTTCCTTGAGGGTCGCATTCAAAATCTGATGGAAGCTGGCCTTCCCAGAGAGCGTATCGTGGTAGATCCCGGAATTGGGTTCGGAAAGAAAATCGAGCACAATCTTGCCCTTCTTGCCAATTTGAGTGTGTTCCATAGCCTTGGATGTGCGATCCTTCTCGGGATTTCACGCAAAGGCTTCATCCATAAAATCGGGGGCGCCGAAGAGCCTGACGCACGAATGCCTGGCTCGATTGCCGTCGGGTTGGCGGGTGTTGCTCAGGGCGTCCAATTGCTACGGGTTCATGATGTCGCTGAAACGAAGCAGGCGTTAAAGCTATGGTTGGCGGCTATACGAGGAGATTGTTAATGACACGAGAGCTTTTTGGCACCGATGGTGTGCGCGGAACGGCAAACACCTATCCAATGACAGCCGAGATGGCCCTAAAAATCGGCGCCGCCGTCGGCCGCTTCTTTCGAAAAGACAGCTCCGCCGCCCATAGGGTTGTGATTGGGAAAGATACGCGCTTGTCAGGGTATATGTTTGAAAGTGCGTTGACAGCTGGCCTCACAAGCACGGGAATGAATGTGCTTTTGTTGGGTCCGATCCCGACGCCTGCAGTGGGCTTGCTGACCACATCAATGAGAGCCGACTTGGGCGTGATGATTTCAGCAAGTCATAACCCCGCTGTGGACAACGGCATTAAGTTTTTTGGCCCTGACGGCTTCAAGCTTTCTGACGAGGCCGAAATGGAGATTGAAGCTTTGGTCAAAGCGGGCGTTGAGCCCGCACAATCGCGAAATATCGGACGCGCCAAGCGAATTGATGACGGGCGGTTTCGGTATATTGAGCGGGTCAAGTCGACCTTTCCGAGCGGTATGCGGCTCGATGGGATCAAGGTTGTCATCGATTGTGCGCATGGTGCGGCGTATAAGGCTGCGCCCGAAGTGCTTTGGGAGCTTGGGGCCGAAGTCATTGCGGTTGGGACGTCTCCAAACGGCTTTAATATCAATCAGGAATGTGGATCAACGCAGCCCCGCGTTGCGGCCGAGACCGTTGTGGCACATGGGGCTGATCTCGGGATTTGTCTTGATGGAGATGCTGACCGCGTCATCTTGATTGATGAGACGGGCGCTGTTGCGGATGGTGATCAGATCATGGGGTTGTTTGCAGCGCGCTGGGCGCAAGAGGGGCGTCTGAAGGGCAACGCTCTTGTTGCAACTGTAATGTCCAATCTGGGATTGGAGCGTTTCTTGAGCGACAAAGGTATCGGACTTGAGCGCACCAATGTTGGCGACCGTTACGTTGTGGAGCGGATGCGAAGCGGTGGCTTTAATCTGGGCGGCGAGCAATCGGGTCATATTGTTATGACAGATTATGCCACGACCGGTGATGGCTTGATGGCAGCTCTCCAATTTCTAGCCGCCTTGGTGCAGTCTCAAAAACGGGCCTCAGAGCTGTCCAACGTGTTTGAACCCGTTCCTCAGCTTCTCAAAAATGTCCGGTTCCAATCAGGGCAGATGCCGTTGGAGGTTGCGTCTGTAAAGGCCGAAATAGCGCGTGTTGAGAGCGAGCTGTCTGGACGTGGCCGGCTTCTGATCCGAAAGTCGGGCACTGAGCCTTTGGTGCGGGTTATGGCCGAATGTGAAGATGAGGCTGTTTTAAATGCATCCGTTGACGCCATTGTCAGCGCGGTTGAAGCGGTTCTTTAACGGCGCTTGAAGAGCTGGGTGATGGCCCCGTATTGTGTCAGCCCTACACCGGCCAAAATGAGTATCATTGCCGCGATCAGGCTACTTGGGAGGGGTTCTGACAAGATGAGTGCCCCCAGAAGGACAGACCAGATTGGGACTTGGTAGTTTGTCAGGCTCATAAAGACGGGCCCTGCGGTGCGGATAACCCAAACACGTAAAAAATTTGCCCCAGCAGTGGGAACAAGCCCCAAAAACGCCAAAATGAAAAGTGTGCGGGCTTCTGGGAGGGGGGGGAGGCCTTCGTTCAGATAGGCCGTGGGAATGACAATTGCTGAGCCAAAAATCAAAGGCACGGCTGCAAGCCCGATCGGATCAATCGGCGGCAGGCGGCGCATCACAATTGAACTGACGGCATAACAAGCGGCGGCTCCTAGGCAGGCGAGGCGTCCTTGCGTTTCAAGAGCTGCGCCAGTGGATGTGAAGGCGTTTGAGCCGATTAGAATAAGCACCCCACTGAAGCCGATAAGGAGACCGATGACGCGCTTGTGTGTCATGCGCTCACCCGCAACAAAAAAATGCGATAGGGGAAGAACAAGCAAAGCAACCGCAGCCATAGAAACCCCAGCGAAGCCAGAGCTGACATATTGCTGGCCCCAACTTAGTAACATGAAAGGGATCGCCGAGGAGGCTGCACCCACAAGTATGAGTGAGCCCCATGCCCGTTCTGGGCTGCGCCATATATGACGCCCCATAAACGCCCAGATCGCCAATGTGAGCAGTGTCGCAAAACCAATGCGTGCAGCTGCAATCCAAAAGGGGCTTAGAGCTTCCAGCGCTAATTCGATAACTAAAAATGTGCCCCCCCAGATAAAGCCCAATAGTAAAATGGCAAGCCAACTGAGCGGCGTGATCGCGGGGCTATTTGGCATTGGATGACCTTATGGAAATTGTTGTCTGTGACCTAACATGACTGTTGAAAGGTTTCGCACATAAAAAAGGCGCCATCTAGGGCGCCTTTTTTCTTTTGTTTTAAAGAGCTTAGTTTTTCTCTTTGTCGACCATTTTGCCAGCGGAAATCCATGGCATCATACCACGGAGTTTTGCACCGGTTTCTTCGATCATATGCTCATCATTGGCGCGGCGCGAGGCTTTGATAGTCGGTTGACCAACGGCATTTTCAAGCATGAAATCACGCACGAACTTACCTTGCTGAATGTCTTCCAGAACGGCCTTCATGCGCGCTTTGGTTTCGTCGTATTTCAGGATCCGTGGGCCCGTGACATACTGACCGTATTCCGCTGTGTTCGAGATCGAGTAATCCATATTGGCGATGCCACCTTCGTAGATCAGGTCTACAATCAGCTTCACTTCGTGCAAGCACTCAAAGTAAGCCATTTCAGGGGCATAGCCTGCTTCGACGAGTGTTTCAAAGCCACAACGGATCAGCTCAACAAGCCCGCCACAGAGGACAGCTTGCTCGCCAAAGAGGTCTGTTTCGCACTCCTCGCGGAAGTTTGTCTCGATAATGCCCGAACGACCACCACCAATAGCAGAGCAATACGAAAGGCCAATTTCCAGGGCTTTACCTGATGCATCGTTATCGATGGCAACAAGGCAAGGCACGCCGCCGCCTTTGGTGTATTCGCCGCGCACTGTATGGCCTGGACCTTTGGGCGCCATCATGATGACATCAACACCTTCTTTCGGCTCAATCAAGCCAAAGTGAACATTCAGGCCATGGGCAAACGCGATGGCTGCACCTGGCTTAATGTTGTCGTGGACATATTTTTTGTATGTTTCAGCCTGAAGTTCATCGGGCATGGTGAACATGATCACGTCACACCAAGCGGCGGCTTCGGCGATCCCCATAACTTTGAGGCCTTCGCCTTCAGCTTTTTTGGCCGAGGCTGAGCCTTCACGAAGAGCCACAACAAGATTTTTAGCGCCGCTGTCACGCAAGTTGAGCGCGTGGGCGTGGCCTTGTGAGCCATAGCCCAAAATGGCTACTTTCATGTCTTTGATGAGGTTGATGTCGCAGTCACGATCATAATAAACGCGCATAGTAGCTTCCTTTTGATGTCTTGAATAATCTGAAGCCAACATAGCCAAGTTGAAGAAATGGGCTTGTCAGAATTGATTGAATTTCCCGCATTTGTGAGATAAGTATTCACAAAATGTTACTTATTGAGAAAAATTATGCTTGATGACGTTGATCGACGTATTTTAAGACAGTTTCAGGCCGCTCCTGAGATGTCTGTTGCCCAGCTTGCAGAGCGTTGTTTTCTCACTACGGCGAGTTGCTGGAGGCGGTTGGAAAAGCTGGAGAGCAGTGGCGTCATTTTGGGGCATGAAGCTGTTGTTGATTGGCAAGCTTTGGGTTTTGGCGTTGAAGTCAGCTTACGGATTACCTTGGACAAAACCCAATCATCAGCTTTTGACGACTTTCTGACCAAGGCGCGTGATGTGCCTGAAGTGTTAGAAGTTCAAACATTCTTGGGGCGCGTCGATGTTCGCCTCTTGGTGATTGCGCGCGATATGGCGCATTATCAAGATGTGTATCGTTCTCAGATATTGTCACTCCCTCACATCGCCGACATTGAAGCGCTCATGCATATTGCAAGGCTGAAATCTGACGAAGTTCTGCCGATATGATTGAAACAGATGAAATTGACCGAAGAATTCTAAGGATATTGGTTCGCGATGCTCGTAAAAGCAGCAAGGCGATTGGAGAAGATCTGGGGCTTTCGCAGCCTGCGGTTTGGCGGCGGATTCGTCGTTTGAAGGACTGCGGCGTCATTCGGGGCCAACGGCTGTGCCTCAAGAGCGAAAAGCTAGGGCTCGGCGTGATGGTTTTTTTAGGGGTGAAGCTCGCTGCCAAAGGACGGGGCAGTATCGAGAGCTTTGAGCGGGCGGTGTCTGCGATTCCTGAGGTTCTGAGTGTTGAGCACGTTCTTGGGCTATACGACTATCGCCTAAAGGTGGTTGCTCGTGACATACCTGATTTTGAGCGCGTATTGCGTCGACGGATTATGACCCTCCCAGGAGCGGGGCAGGTTGAGGCGAATGTCTTGCTCAGCGAAGAGCGAAAGTACGGTCCTTTATAAAGGGAGATCGGTCTGGTCGTTAGGATGCGTTATTGGTAGTGAGTTTGTAAGCACTTGAATTGGAGATAAATATGGCATTGCTAAAAACAGTCGACCCAGATGGTCTAGACGAATTTTCTGTCGTTTTCACCGATCGTTCGCTCAACCATATGAGCGCACGCTTTCGAAGCGTAATGAATGATATTTCCGAAATGCTTAAAGATGTTTATGCCGCTGATGCCGTCGCTTTGGTTCCTGGGGGCGGGACGTTTGCTATGGAAGCTGTAGCACGCCAATTTGGATCGGGTGCCCATGCATTGGTTGTGCGCAATGGCTGGTTCTCTTTCCGCTGGAGCCAAATTTTTGAGGCGGGAGGGTTTGCGCAAGAGGTCACTGTTCATAAAGCGCGCCAAACTGGTAATGGGGCGCAAACCCCGTTTGCTCCAGCACCGATTGAAGAGGTCGTTGCGGCGATCAAGTCAACAAAGCCTGATGTAGTGTTTGCCCCCCATGTAGAAACCTCCGCGGGCCTTATTTTGCCTGATGATTATCTTACAGAACTGGCTGCGGCGGCCCACAATGTGGGCGCTCTCATGATTTTGGATTGTATCGCATCAGGTTGTGCATGGGTTGATATGAAAAAAACAGGCGTAGATGTGTTAATTTCAGCGCCGCAAAAAGGCTGGTCGGCGTCTCCATCTGCGGGTCTTGTCATGATGTCAGATCGGGCGGTTGAGCGGCTGGACAAAACAACATCTGATAGTTTTGCAATAGATCTCAAAAAATGGCGCGACATTATGAAGTCTTATGAAGGTGGAGGGCATTCTTATCATGCCACCATGCCGACAGATGCGCTTGAGAAGTTCCGAGATACTATGCTTGAGACCCGTGATTTTGGCTTTGATAAATTAGAGCAAGCGCAATGGGATTTGGGCAGTGGTGTACGTGCTATGTTAAAGGAAAAAGGCGTTCATTCGGTTGCAGCTGATGGATTTGGGGCGCCTGGCGTGGTGGTGAGCTATACGCAAAACCCCGATATTCAGAATGGCAAAAATTTCGCGGCGCAGGGTATGCAGATTGCGGCTGGTGTTCCTCTTGCCTGTGATGAGCCTGAAAACTTCATGACGTTCAGGCTTGGTCTCTTTGGGCTGGACAAGCTTTATGATGTTGATGGCACATTGGCGCGCTTGAAAGCGGTGATTGATAAAGTGCTTTAATTGCGCGCGCCAAGCCCTATTTTCATCAAGGTTTTTCGGATGGGCGAGAAACCATATATGATGTTGAGCCCTAAGGCCCTCATATCGCGAAGTGGGCGTGAGGAGACCATTGAGGCGCGGTTTAGGGCGTCAATTCCCATGACACGTGTTCTGATGTCTGTGTGTCTCGCGCTATGATAATCCGATTGCATTTTTGTGCTGCCGATGTCGTTGGGATAGGTTTTTGCCAGATCATAAAGGGCTCTTATGTCGGCAAGAGACATATTTAGCCCTTGCGCTCCAATAGGGGGCACCACATGGGCCGCTTCTGCAACAAGGGCTGTTCTCTGGCCGCTCATAGTTTGGGAGTATTGCGAAATGATGGGCCAGATTGTCCTGGGACTGTTGAGAGTAAGAGGGCCCAATATGGAGCAAGATCTTGTATTGATTGCATCCATAAATGTTGAAGTATCCACGTTTTGAAGGCGGAAGGCTTCAGAACTTCGTTCCATCCAGACAACTGCAGATGCTGGCAAGCCATTGTGATCTGGGAGAGGCACCATCGTGAAGGGGCCACCTGTTCTATGTATCTCTGTTGATATATTTTTGTGTGGTATTGAGTGGGTGACGGTGAATGCAAGCGCGTGCTGACCGTATCGAATGGTTTTGGACTGAATACCAAGAGCTTCCCGCACGTGTGAGGTTCGCCCGTCAGCCGCAATCAGCAGTTTGGCCTTGATTTGTTCGTTATTGCTGAGAGAAACGGTTGCGCTGTCTGTTCTTGTCATGACCTCAACAACAGACACTCCGGTTTCGAACGTGAGGGATTTAAGCTGGGAAATTCGTTTCAGGCATTCTCGACGAAGCAGCCAATTTGGAAAATTCCACCCAAATGGCTGGTCCGAGATATCCGACGAATTGAACTCAGATTGTGTTCTTACGACAGGCTCTGAGCCACCGGCATCAATTATTTTCATAATCTGAAGGGGGGCGGCGTAAGCTTCAACAAGCTCCCACAATCCGATTTCTGTCAGTAGCTTTTTAGCCGGTTGCAAAAAAGCCGTTGATCTCATGTCTGCGTTTTTTGCGAGCTGGTCTGTCACAGGCGGCGACGGATCGACGCAAACGGTCTTGTAACCCAGTGACGCAAAGCTAATGGCAGAAATCATTCCTGCAATGCCGCCACCTGCGACGCAAACATCTACTTCGATTGCCGACATTAAACCGCTCCTTTGATTTGAAAATAATTTAGCTTGTCACGTGAGGGTTTCAACTGTGAAGGCCGCGTGAAATGAGCGCAACCAAGCGCTTTGAGGGTATGTTTCATTCTGGCGTAGTAGGCTTGTGAAGAAAAATAAGAAAACGCCCCCGCCTCAAAAATTTTCAGCTCAAGCGGCTCAGAAACGTGGATAAATCATCTGTATGGTAATGGATATGCTGTGCTGGTTCAGGCGTTGGCCCAACATGAACGGTCTTCATGCCCAAATTATATGGAACAACGAGGTTGCGGCTGACATCTTCAAACATCGCGGCCGTTGTGGGATTTACTTTAGCTTGTTTGAAGATTTTTAGAAATGCACTTTTGTTTGGCTTCGGTTCATATGCAGCGTGCTCGATGCCGAAGACGCCATCAAAAAGGCCATTCAAGCCACGCGCTTTCAGAACACGCTCGGCGTAGGGCGCGGTTCCATTTGTATAGACGATTTTGCGACCGGGGAGGCGAGAGATATGCTTTCTTAAGGCTGGATCAGGTTTAAGCGGATGAAGTGAAATGTCGTGCACGTCCTGAAGATACGGCTCAGGGTCGATAGCATGAAATTTCATCAGCCCCGCGAGAGTTGTCCCGTATTCTGACCAGTAGTGGTTTCTCAACCTGTCGGCTTCCCTTTGAGAAACGTTCAGTGTCCGCATCACATAACCAGTCATTTTGGCTTCTATTTGGGGAAACAGGTTCATATGTGAGGGATATAAGGTCTCATCGAGGTCGAAGACCCAAGTTTGCACTTCTAAGAAGAGTTTGCGTGTCATTGGCATGATGTTATGCAAGGCGAGTGCATTGTGCAATGAATGTAATGAAGTTTCGTGCGAACGCGGTGGCCTGAACTAAGGCTGAAAGGATGCTGAATGAAAGAGCCTAAACCCACACAAAAAGATGCTTATGGGCTCATTCTTGAGGCTATCGATCGCGGTGTTTATCGTCCTGGAGATAGGTTGGTTGAAAATGAACTTGCCGAGCGGTTTGGAGTGTCAAGAACGCCCATTCGTGAAGCGCTGCAGAGGCTTGAAACGCAATCGTTGCTCACACGTGACGGGCGCAGCCTTATTGTTTCATCCCTCGATCACAATCAAATGGCCGAGCTATATTCGGTTCGTGCGGAACTTGAAGGGTTGGCGGCCCAACTGGCTGCTCGGCACGCAACAGACGAAGAAATGCGCGTGTTGCGCGACATGATTGAAGAAGATCGCTCTCTTCTGGACAATCCAAATGCGCTTGCCCAGGCCAATCGCCGTTTTCATCGTCAAATACATTTGGCGTCGCACAATAGATTTTTGGTGCAACAACTAAATTTGGTGCATCAGTCAATGGCCCTCATGGCAACAACGTCTCTTGCCGCGGAGGGGCGTAGCGCCAAGGCGCTTGAGGAGCATGATACCATTGTTAAAGCCATTGAAGCGAGGGACGAAATCAAAGCGAGGGAAGCTTTAAAAGCTCATATCTCAAAGGCTTTTGTGACCAGACTCAAGCTCGACGCTGCCAAGGCGGGGGGGTAAGGAATTCTGAGTTTGTTCTTGAAGATGTGATAGAGAAAGGCCGTGCTGGGTTTTGTCCCAGTAAAATGGCTTTGCGACCAATTCAAAGAGAGCTTTGTATGCTGCTAATGCGCCGAGAGGGTAATAGAAGTGCATAATTGGAACCCATGCAAATAAATGTTTCAGCTCAGGTTTTGAAACGGCACTCGCGTTTATCAATGCATTTGCAAGCTCAATTGCGAGAAATGATAGGCCAAGTGCGACCAGTATTTCATGAGATACATATGCTTCCAGAGGGTGTGGCAAGCCAAAGAGAACAAGCCAAAAACTCCATAAAACGGGAGCCAGTATGAATTGTGACAAGGCGGTTACAAAATGTGCCTGAAACCCGATAAAGCGCCAAAGGCCGATTTGTCGATATAGTTTTGCGGGTTCTCGCATATGAACAAAATAGGTCACCATGTAGCCCTTTAACCATCGAGAGCGCTGTTTTATCCAAGGCCAAATGCGGCAGTTTGCTTCTTCGCCTGTGCGCGTTGGAATAACATCTGTTCTATAGCCATGACGTGCCAGCCTAAAGCCAAGATCGGCGTCCTCTGTTACATTATGAGCGTCCCAGCCCCCCAGACTTTCTAACGCGTTACGGCGAAAAAATAAGGTGGTGCCGCCAAGAGGAATAGCAAATCCTAACTTTGCCATGCCAGGTAAAATAAGTCGGAACCATGCCGCGTATTCAATTGTAAAACAGCGTGCGAGCCAGTTTTGCCGACTGTTGTAATAATCTAATACACCTTGCAGGCAGACCAGCTCTGGACTCGCGCTATGAAAATAATTCGCGACAATCTCGAGTTGGTTGTCTGCGGGGGCATCTTCGGCATCCCAAATACCAATTATGTCACCTTTACAAAAATCTAACGCGTAATTCATGGCCCGTGGCTTCGTTTTTGGTGTGCCTTCTGGCACCTCAATGATGCGGATCCATGGTGGGAGTGAACATTTAGACAACACTGCTTTGGTTAAGGTGTCATTTACCTCAACGACGAGCGCCACGTCCAACAGAGCTTTTGGGTAAGTGAGATGTGTAAGCCGTTGTAATAACGCCGTGGCAATTTCGCGTTCTTTGAAGAGGGGAACCAAGACTGATATTGTTGGCAGTTGATCGTCAGGGCAAACGGGCGGAGCTTCGTTTGGCACGCTTGACAGTTCTGCTGCGAAGGCTGAAAGGCGTAAGAGAGCGGATACGAAGAGCGTCATAATCGCCCAAAGGGCGAAGATCCCCAATGTGGCTTTGGGGAAAGCGAGAATAAGTGCTAAGAAAAAGGTTAACCCCAGAAGGGTTATAATCAATCGCTTTTGACTCGTGTGCCGCGCCCACCCTCTGCAACTTTCGCTTTCTGGAACACGCGCAGAGGCTTTACCTCTCAATTCCTCTTCGTGGTGTTTCATTAGCCAGCTTAAAATCTGGTCCCGCTTGCCCAGTGCAAACTCGTATTTTTCGCTGGTGGTGTCTAAATGTGATAGAAATGCTGAATAGGCTTCAGGACTTTCACAGAGCAAAATCACTTTGCTGCCTTTTTTCCGCCAAGGAACAACACAATATCGAACCAGCGTAGCGGGCTCAAATATGTTGGCAAGTTTAGTATCTGGTGGAGACATATTGATATTGATGAAGTCGATATTAAGAAAACGCGCGTTCGCTTGGGACAGCACATCACTCTTGACTACATTGGCTGCAATTAGGCTGCGATCGAGTGAGCAGTTCAACCGCTGGCTCTCCAAATGCGCCACCTTTAAAGATGCTGATGAAATGTAACCGCGTTCGACAAGATACCCCCCGAAGTCGGAGTGCGTCTTGAACTCTTGGTTCTCAATGTGTTTCACAACCACTACCTACAAAATGGTAAAATCAACCATTAAGAGGATATATGAAACTGGTTAATTGACCATTAACCAAACGTTAACAAGATGTTACTATTGGCTGCGTGTTATGATCTCGCGCTCATGTACTCTGCGAATTTCTCAAAGAGGTAGAAGCTGTCTTGTGGGCCAGGGCTCGCTTCGGGGTGATGTTGCACAGAGTATACGGGGCGATCATCAAGAGCTATGCCACAGTTTGAGCCATCAAACAGTGACACATGAGTTTGACGAACACCTGTTGGCAGTGATTGTGCATCAACAGCGAAGCCGTGGTTCATGGATGTGATTTCCACTTTTCCGGTCTCGAGGTCTTTCACGGGATGGTTAGCGCCATGATGCCCGTGGTTCATTTTGATCGTTTTGCCGCCCAGTGCCAGAGCCAGCATTTGGTGGCCAAGACAAATGCCAAAGACAGGCAGATCCGTTGTTTCCAGGATTTCCTTTATCATGGGCACTGCATAAACGCCTGTTGCCGCTGGATCACCTGGGCCATTGGACAGAAAAACACCGTCAGGTTTATGGGCTAAAACGTCTTGTGCCGTTGCATTTGCGGACAGCACGATGACGTCACATCCTGTCGAGGCAAGGCAGCGCAAAATGTTTCTCTTGGCGCCATAATCAATCGCAACGACTTTGTGTTTAGGATCTTCTTGAGGCTGATACCCATCTGGCCAAGCCCAACGCATTTCATTCCAGCGATAGGATTGAGAGCAAGTCACGTTTTTGGCAAGGTCCATACCTTCAAGACCGACAAAGTCACGAGCGGCTTTTACTAGTGCATCAGTGTCGAAAACTCCGTCAGCATTGTGTGCGAGCGCCACGTGTGGCGCTCCCTGCTGTCGGATTGCTCGGGTAAGGCGACGTGTATCTATTCCGCCGATGGCAATTCGGTTTTGTGTTTCAAGCCAGTTTGAAAGTGTTTCGGTCGACCGCCAATTGCTCGGTGCAGTGGGGTCCCACTTTACAACCATTCCTTCTGCAACAGGATTTGGGGTTTCATCATCTTCTGTGTTGATGCCGGTATTTCCAATGTGTGGGAAGGTAAACGTTACAATTTGGCCGGCATATGAGGGATCAGTCATGATTTCCTGATAGCCTGTCATAGCTGTGTTGAAGCATAATTCAGCCACGCAATGCCCCTGAGCTCCAAAGCCGTATCCGTAAAAAACTGTCCCATCAGCAAGTGCAAGGCAAGCGGTAGGGTGCGAGGGGGTTGCCTGCGCCATGTGAGTCACTCCAGCTGATAAATCGGGGCATTCCTACGTCTGGCGTGCGCGAGGGTCAAGAGCTCATGCAACTGTTGTCACGGCCACTCCATTTCGGTAGTGTCGTCTAGCTGTACTAGAACTCAGACTGAGGGCCATCACCAAATGCGCAACGAAATTAGCGCTGCTTTGAAGCAGGCAATGAAAGACAAGAACACGGATCGTCTCTCGACATTGCGCCTGATTAGCGCCGCGATAAAAGACCGCGATATCGCTGCAAGAAGTGACGGGAATGACGCAAGTGTGAGTGATGAGGAGGTGCTTGCCATTCTTGTTAAGATGGTTAAGCAGCGTCAGGAAAGCGCTCGCGTGTATGAGGAAGGCAACCGTCTTGACCTCTCTGAGCGCGAGCTGGCTGAAATTATTATCATTGAAGAGTTTTTGCCTCGCCAATTGGGAGAGGAAAAAACAAATGCCGTTATCGCCCAAGCTATTGCCGAGACGGGTGCCGAGAGTATTCGTGACATGGGAAAAGTCATGGGAATACTTAAGTCAAAATACACGGGGCAAATTGATTTTGGCGCAGCAGGTGCCAAAGTCAAAGCTGCATTGACGGGCAATTAACGTTTCAACGCAGCGATCTACGCGTTGTATTTGCGCCAATTTTTCCTGATTGATTGAGCAACGTGCGCTCAAGTGAGCGCGTGTTAACCTATCGTTGATACTTCCTTCTGCCGTGCGGGCTGTTCCCCGTACGTGGCTTATGACCGTCCATATAGGACGAGAAGAGGGAATGGATGAACAAAGTTATTTCGGATGGTGCGCTATTGATGCCGCCCAAATTTACTCCAGCGCTCGATGTTTGGTCCAGTCAAGATGGAACACCGGGCTCAGACACATATGCAAACAACCCAAATGCCGCTTTTGTGCCTGCAGATTCTGACTTTGGGGGGTGTCTAGAATTGGTGAAAACGGCACCCGTTCAAAAGGTGCGTTACATGGGGGAAACGCCTCTTTTGTCCGAGTGCTACCTTCAAGTGCGCGCCAAAGTGAAAGCAATCAGTGGCCCGCTGCCTAGCGTGCGGATCGCTGCATGGGCTGGGGGCCAAGGCGGAGCACACGTGACGAATGTCACAGAGCATGGCCCGGCCACGCTATTGACAGCTTATGGTGAGGTGGTCGAAATCAAGGCGATTATTGGCGTCGGAAATCGTTCTGGAGTCGATATGGTATGGGGGGCGAACGCACTCTATGGACACATCGGGTTAGATATCCTTGGCACCACCGGCGGCGTTGTCAGGATTGATGATCTCATCATCGAGGATATCACATCCGCGTTTTTGCGCGATATGCTCGCAACGGTTGATGTGCGCGACTATGGTGCCATTGGTGACGGTATCACAGATGATCTAGCTGCCTTTGAAGCAGCTGATGCTGCTGCAAACGGGCGCACTGTAATCGTATCCAAGGGGCTCTACTTTTTAGGTGATGATATCACCTTTGAAAATCGGGTTCGGTTCGAGGGAACAGTGACCTTGGCGGATGAACACGCTTTCGCGCTTACAAAAAACTTTGACCTTCCAGCGTATATAGACGCTTTTGGCGATGAGGAACTGGCGTTCAAGAAAGCGTTGCAAGCGCTATTTGGATCATCTGATCACGAATCTCTGGATATGGATGGTCGGCGTATTCGCATTGACAGCCCGATTGATGTTCGCGCGGTTATAGGCCGTGATCGGTATTCTACGCGACGCCATGTTCACAACGGGCAGTTTGACGTGACACCAGGGCCTGCCTGGGACACAGAAATTTTCACAGCTCAGGGCACTTACACAAGCGCAAATGGCTTTAAGCTCACAGGGGTCGCCAATATTGCCAGCATACCCGTTGGCGCTTTGGTCGAGGGGAACGGTGTGGGGCGCGAGGTCTATGTTCGTTCAAAAAATGTTGCCGCGCAGGAGATCATGCTTTCACAGAGGCCTTATGATGCTGAAGGCACGCAAAACTATACGTTTCGCCGGTTTAAGTATGTTCTTGATTTTAGCGGTATGGAGGACTTGGACAGATTTTCTATTAAGGATGTCGAATTTAGGCTTCAAGGAGAAGCGAGTGGGATTCTTCTCGCTCCGACCGGATTGATCTTCTCAGTCGAAAATTGCTTTTTTACGGGCCCGAAAGATCGGGGAATTACGAGCCCCGGAGAAGGCTGTCAGGGTATGCTGGTGGACAGGTGCCAATTTCTATCTGATGAAACGGATGTTCCTGCGCAAGACAGGACATCTATCGCGATGAATGCGAATGGAAATGACATCAAGCTTCGGAACAATCGTATTGTGCGCTTTAGGCACTTTGCCATTATCGCAGGTTCTGGCTCGATCATAACTGGAAATCATTTCTTTCAGGGAGATGGGGTGTCAAACGGTTTGCGGCTTGCTGGGATTGTGATTACAGGAACGAATTGTCGTGCCACGATCGACGGCAATTACATCGATAATTGCTTTATCGAGTGGGCAAATGAGCATGATGATGCTCCAGAGTTCAATTCTGAATTCTCGTTTAGCCAATTGAATATTTCCAATAATATTTTCTTAGCTAGCCATGTCGCTCCATGGTTCAGTTACATCATCGTTAAACCTCATGGCACAGGGCATTTTATCAACGGGTTAAATGTTCAGGGCAACTTTTTCCGTATCATTGGGGGAACGATTGAGCGTGTGGAACGCATTGATACAAGTTTTGCCGATTTCAATTTCGGCCGAATGCGAAATGTTAATTGGCGTGAAAATATGTATAACTCAATCGATGTCGCAACAGTTAATCCGCTCGTCCATACGCATACACAAACCAGCGAGAGCGATACATGGGTTGTATCTGGAAGCCCGCAATTGCCGTTTGGGGGCTGGGTGCGCAAGGTGGACTCTGTTGTGGCCGAGGGACCAATCCGCAATGCGGTGAATGTGAAACGCTTTGATATGCCCTATGTCGAGGTATCAAAAGGAACGAATAACGACGAGGTCCATGTGAATTGGGACCAACCTGTTAGAGGAGATATCGTTGTATCTATGCGAATGGATACGCCTTTATAGTGTTCAAGCTTCGAGGCGCCAAGTTATTGGCGCTTCGAAGCTTAAAACTTTTTCCAAACGCCTACCTTTAAGCCATAATTTGTTGCCCCAATCATGTTGATTGTGCCGCCCACTTCTAGGTGTGAAGATGTGCTGATTGGTATTGCAACTGAGGGCGCGAACCTCAAAAAGTTGGGATCTCCCACCTGTTTTCCACTCTGTAATTGATAGATGGATTTATAACCCCTTGGATGATTTATACCGTAGGTTACATCGGCTTTGAAATTGGTGCTGCGTGTGGTTATGTGGTGCTCAAATAAGATGTCGATCGCGAACCATCCAGATTGACTTGATCGAGAAAACCCGCTTCCGTAAGACACTCCAGGCCTTACAACGGTGTCGTTCGCAACGATCCCTGCACCCAGTTCGAAGGCAAAATGATGTTTGTCATTCAACGTGAAAATGGGATGCCGCAAAAACACGATAAATTTTGAAGCTCCTGATACGGAATGACCAATGTCGCCTCCCATTGTGATGTCGTCGGTTAAACCAAACTCAGCATAACTGCTGAAGTAATAGTCGGCGGGATCTGCAAGGTTGTGTGCGGTTGCCTGCAGGGATGTCATGGAAAACCCATTGCCTTTGCCACGCGGCCATGCGCCCGCATTGGCTGTGGTCGCAAGGGCTACCAGAAGAAGAAAATAAAACTGCAACATGAGCATTAATCCCTAATTTACCTTGATAAGATTCTGTGAATTTTTAGTTAACGCGCTTGAAGCTGAGCTGATGAGACATAGATTATCGAAAACAGTAGGAAAGGCTTGCCAATGAAATGCCCCGTTGACGGAGAGCTTCTTGTGATAACCGAGCGAAGCGGCGTGGAGCTTGATTATTGCCCACGGTGTCGCGGTGTTTGGCTCGATCGGGGAGAGTTGGACAAGATTGTTGAGGTTGCCGCAGGGCAAGGACCCGCGCCAGCTCAAACGCAGGCGGTGCCATTACGCGAGGAACGAGAGCCTCGACGCGGTGGGAAATCTCGCAAAAAGCGGGGTGGCTTCGCGGATATTTTGGAAGATTTGTTCGATTTTGATTGAGAGGTGCTCTTTTAGGGAGCATTTCTCACTTTCCGAGTGCGTTGCAAAAGAGACTCGGTGGGGCTGAATGTCACTCAAAGAAGAAATGGGCCTTTGACGTTTTTTCGTCGTCGCGGTTAGTCTTCAATCCTATAAATTGAGGTGATTTCATGCGACTTTTGATAATTTTGACGGTTTTCACAGCCCTGAGCGGCTGCGGGGTGCCGTTTGTTCCGTTTATTTGAACTGTAAGCGCGCGCTAGGGGCTTGAGTGGGGCTTTTGGGCGTTACTTGAGGCGGAGGGAAGCTCATTTTCTCTGCCTCAACGGCCACGACGCTTCACATTTCCGCCCCGTTGACCGGGCTTGCCGGCTGTCGAGCGGCCGCGGACTTTTGTGGCTTCGGCGCCTGCGGCTTCAATGGCGGATTGGCGCGCAAGCGGGTCGTCATGGACGGCCAGATCGACCGCTTCGAGGCGTTTGACCTCGTCGCGAAGGCGGGCGGCTTCTTCAAATTCCAGATTTTCGGCGGCTTTGCGCATATCGGTGCGCAATCCGTCTAGAATGGCGCGTAGGTTGCTGCCTTGCAAGGCGGGGTCGATGTTTGCTGTCACGCGGTTCATGTCGACATCGCCTTGGTAGAGGCCTGACAGGATATCATCGACGTTTTTCTTGACCGTTTCGGGGGTTATCCCGTGTTCTTCGTTGTAGGCGATCTGTTTTGCGCGGCGGCGGTCGGTTTCGCCCATCGCGCGCTCCATGGAGCCTGTAATTTTGTCGGCATACATGATCACACGGCCTTCGGCGTTGCGTGCGGCGCGGCCGATTGTTTGGATCAGGGAGGTTTCCGAACGCAAAAAGCCCTCTTTATCGGCATCCAGAATGGCGACAAGGCCACATTCGGGGATATCGAGACCCTCGCGCAGAAGGTTGATCCCGATCAGCACATCAAATGCGCCAAGGCGCAGGTCGCGCAGGATTTCGATCCGTTCCAGCGTGTCGATTTCGGAGTGCATATAGCGCACACGCACGCCTTGCTCATGCATATATTCGGTCAAATCCTCTGCCATACGCTTGGTCAGGGTGGTGCAAAGCACCCGATAGCCTGCGGCGGCGACGCGTTTGACTTCATCCAGCAAGTCGTCGACTTGGGTTTCGACAGGGCGGATCTCGATCATCGGGTCCAAAAGCCCCGTGGGGCGGATCACCTGCTCGGCAAAGACGCCGCCAGACTGTTCCAGCTCCCATTTTGAAGGCGTTGCCGAGACAAAGACAGATTGGGAGCGCATGGCGTCCCATTCTTCAAACTTCAAGGGCCGGTTGTCCATGCAGGAGGGCAGGCGGAAGCCATGTTCGGAGAGAGTAAATTTACGACGGTAGTCGCCTTTATACATCCCCCCGATTTGGGGCACAGAGACATGGCTTTCGTCGGCAAAAACGATGGCATTGTCGGGAATAAACTCAAAAAGCGTGGGCGGCGGCTCGCCTGTGAGGCGGCCCGTGAGATAGCGGGAATAGTTTTCGATCCCGTTGCAGAAGCCTTGAGCTTCCATCATCTCAAGGTCAAAATTGGTGCGCTGTTCAAGGCGTTGGGCCTCAAGCAGCTTGCCTTCGTTGGTGAATTGGTCAAGCCGCACGCGCAGCTCTTTTTTGATCTGCTGGATCGCTTGCAACAATGTGGGCTTGGGCGTCACATAGTGCGAGTTGGCGTAAACGCGGACTTTGTCCATGCTGCCCGCTTTTTCGCCAGTGAGCGGGTCGATTTCCTGAATGCTCTCAAGCTCTTCGCCAAAAAAGCTGAGCTTCCATGCGCGGTCATCAAGGTGAGCGGGCCATATTTCGAGGCTGTCACCGCGCACGCGGAAGGAGCCGCGCTGAAAGCCTGCATCATTGCGTTTGTATTGCTGTGCCACGAGGTCGGCCATGACAGAGCGCTGGTCATAGCTTTCGCCAACCACCAAATCTTGTGTCATTGCACCGTAGGTTTCGACTGAGCCGATCCCATAGATGCAGGAAACAGAGGCCACAATGATCACATCGTCGCGCTCAAGTAGGGCGCGCGTGGCCGAGTGGCGCATACGGTCGATCTGCTCGTTGATCTGGCTTTCTTTCTCGATGAACGTGTCGGAGCGGGCGACATAGGCTTCGGGTTGATAATAATCATAAAAACTAACGAAATATTCGACCGCGTTGTCAGGAAAGAAGCCTTTCATCTCGCCATAGAGCTGGGCTGCGAGCGTCTTGTTCGGGGCGAGGATAATCGCTGGGCGCTGGGTTTCTTCAATGACCTTGGCCATGGTGAATGTTTTGCCTGTGCCTGTTGCGCCAAGCAGGACTTGGTTACGCTCGCCGTCCTTGATGCCCTCACTCAGCTCGGCAATGGCGCGTGGCTGATCGCCTGCGGCTGTAAAGGGGGTGTGCATCACAAAACGCTTGCCGCCTTCGAGCTTTTCGCGGCTGCGCACATCACCTGAGGGGGCATTTGTGAGGGCAGGGGAGGCATCAGTGTGGACGTGGGGCATTTGGAACGCTCGTGATTGGTGCAGTCTTCTAACTTGCTGGATCGAGGGCAAATTGCAAGGCCAAGTGGCGGGCTTTCTGGGACGCCCCAAGGGGGGAAAGCATAAGTTTGCTGGCTTTTGCATCTTGCGGGGCGGCAGCAAATCCTTGATAAACGCTGCCAAGTCAAAGGAGCTGGCCCTATGCGTGCACGTATTTACAAACCCGCCCGTAACGCAATGCAATCTGGCAGTGCGAAATCAAAGCGCTGGGTGCTTGAGTTTGCACCTGCCTCGCGCCGGGAAGTTGACCCGTTGATGGGCTGGACCTCTTCAAACGACACGCAATCACAAGTGAAACTGCGCTTTGACAGCAAGGAAGCAGCGCTTGAGTATGCTCAAGAGCATAACATCGAGGCTGTGGTGTCTGAGCCAAAGCCGCGCAAGGCCAATATCCGCGCGGGTGGCTATGGTGAGAATTTTGCAACGAATCGCCGCACGGTCTGGACGCATTAAGACGAAATCGGCTTGATTTGGGTTTTATGTTGCGAAAATTGGCAAAAAAGATAAGATAATTCCATAAAAACCAAGAAAATTGGTGATATGGGCAGTCAAAACAAGAGTTCTCCCCTGTTGAGCAGACAGGCGGATGTTGCAAAACTATCTATGGAACGGCAGATCAGCGCTCTTGGGTGGCTGAGCTTTTTGGCCTCGTTTTGCCCACTGCATCGCGGCTATCGGGGCGGGGCGCTGGCCGAGCTTTTCATCCCTGCTATCAATCATGATTGTGTGCGTTTTTTCAGAAACGACGAAGACCGCGTCTGTGCGGCATTGATTTGGGCGCGTCTGTCTGACGATGTCAGCGAGCGCATGGTCTTTGAGGGCAAGCCGCCTCAACCCAACGAATGGAAAAGTGGTAAAAACCTTTGGTTCTTGGATATATTGGCGCCGTTTAACCACGGCAGAATGATTGCCCGTCATATTGCCCGCCAGCCGCCAGAGGGGCCTTTTTTCTTTGCGCGTTTGGGCGCTGACGGGCGCGTGCGCAAGGTTGTGCGCGGTGACGCCTGTAGCAAGAACGAACGTGTGAAAGCCTATTTCTTCAAGGCTGACGAGCGTGGAGCTTTCTGATGGGGGTGCCACTTCCAGATACGGGTTCGGTGACTGAGGATACGGCGGTATCCGGAGCAGGCCTTCTGACTGCGAGCGGGGATGTGGACTATTTGTTTGGCTCGGATGCGGGGCAATGGACGGCCCAGACCATTACGGGGCTTTATGGCAGCGCGTTAAGCATCAATACGAATGGGGTCTGGACCTACACGGCGACCAATTCTAACAGCACCCTTCAGGCGCTGGATACGGGCAGTTCGATCACCGAAGTGTTCACTGTGACCTCTACGGGGGGCACCACGACGATCACCATTACGATCAACGGCCAAGACGAGCCGCCCTGTTTCGTGGCGGGGACGCTGATTGAGACAGATGAGGGGCCTCGCGCAGTTGAAAGCTTGAGGGTCGGTGACTTTGTGTTGACGCGGGATCACGGGCTGCAAAAGCTGCGCTGGGTGGGGCATCGGCATTTTGGGAGTGGCGCGCCGACCTTGAAAGCGGTTCAACCCGTGCGCCTGTGTGCCAATTCTTTGGCGCCCGGGGTGCCTGATCGGGATGTGCTGGTGTCTCCGATGCACCGTGTTTTGGTGCGCAATGCGATGGTTGAGTTGATTTCTGGGCAAAAAGAAGTGTTTTGCCCCGCGCATTTTTTGATTAACGGGCAGTCTATTTTGCGTGAACCTGTTGGAGAGGTCACATATTTTCATTTGTTGTTTGAACAGCATGAGGTTGTTTTTGCGAGCGGATGCGAAAGTGAGAGCTTTTATCCAGGCGAAGTTGGTCTTGGCAGCCTTGATCCTGCGGCGCAGGAGGCTTTGATGGCTGCGCTTGCAGAGATCGGTTTGCGCCCTGAGACATATGGCGAAACGGCACGGCCTGTTCTCAAGCAGCATGAGGCGGTTATTTTGCAGAAATTCCTCCGCCCGCAGCAGAAATTTATGAGCAGACTGACGGCTGAAGCGGCCTGAGCCCTTGCCTTTGGCGCTGGCTTTGCGCAAAACAGGCGCACGCGGTCCTGTAGCTCAACTGGATAGAGCAGCTGACTTCTAATCAGCAGGTTGAGGGTTCGAGTCCTTCCGGGATCGCCATGAGAACAGCTTAACGGCACTCAGCGCCGCTGGGGGCGCAGAAGAGCCGGTAGAGCATAGCAATCACTTCAGCTGTATTATCGTCCGCGAGGGCGTAAAAAATTGTCTTTCCCTCGCGGCGGGTTGTGACAAGCCCGTCGTCGCGCAGGCGGGCGAGCATTTGGCTCACGGCGGCTTGGCGCAGATCAAGCAACTGCTCCAGTTCCCCTACCGATTTTTCGCCTGATCCCAAGTGACACAGGATCATTAAGCGCCCTTCGTGCGCCAGTGTTTTGAGGTAACTGGCGGCGTCTGACGCGTTTTGCGCCATTTCAGACGGTGGGGTCGGGCTTGTTTGCAGCATTTCTATCTCACATAGGTTTTGGCCTATGTATCATAGCCAGCAGGTCTTGGCGAGTTAGTGCGACGTCGCAGGCGCGCCGCCTTGAAAATTGTTGCCATTTTGATAGTCGCAAGGCTCTTCACGCATCTCAAGGTGTAATCCTTCGCCCCGATAAGGGTGCGCGCGGGCCAAGTCTTCGTCAACCTCAATGCCAAGGCCGGGGGCCTCAGACAGGCGCACAAAGCCGTTTTCGACGCGGATCGAGCTTCGGATGAGCGCATCGTGAAACTCGGTTTCGATGGTTTCGGCGATGAGCAGGTTGGGAATAGAGGTGGCAAGATGCAGGTTGGCGGCCCATTCGACAGGGCCTGCATAGAGATGCGGAGCCATTTGCGCGTTATAGCATTCGGCCATGGCTGCCACTTTCTTCATTTCCCAGATGCCGCCAGCGCGGCCCAAGGCAGGTTGCAAAATCTCGGCAGCGCCTGCGCGCAGGACAGCGCCAAACTCGGCTTTTGTTGTCATGCGCTCGCCCGTGGCGACAGGGATACGCACGTTGCGCGCCACGCGGGCCATGTCTTCGATATTGTCGGGGGGTGTCGGCTCTTCATACCAGAGCGGCGAATAGGGCTCGAGCGCTTGGCCCAGGCGGATCGCGCCGCCTGTGTTGAACTGGCCATGGGTGCCAAACAGGAGGTCGGCCTTGTCGCCTACGGCCTCGCGGATGGCTTTGCAAAAGGCCACAGACATCGAGATATCGCTCATGGCAGGCATATGGCCGCCGCGCAGGGTATAGGGGCCTGCGGGGTCAAATTTGACGGCAGTGTAGCCGCGCTCGACACAGTCCAGCGCGCTTTCGGCAGCGGCGTCGGGGTCTGTCCAGAAGGTATCCATATCGTGGTGCGGCAGTGGGTAGAGATAGGTATAGGTGCGGATGCGCTCGTTCATACGCCCGCCAAGGAGGGCATAGACGGGGCGATTGCGCGCTTTGCCGAGGATATCCCAACAAGCGATTTCAAGGCCCGAGAAGGCGCCCATGACTGTGAGATCGGGGCGCTGGGTGAAGCCCGAGGAATAGACACGGCGGAACATCAGCTCGATATTCTCAGGATTTTCGCCTTCCATGTGGCGGGCAAAGACGTCTTCAATCACCGCGCGCATGGCGTCAGGGCCAACAGAGCTTGCGTAGCACTCGCCCCAGCCGACAATGCCTGTGTCGGTGGTGACTTTGACGAGGATCCAGTAGCGCCCACCCCAACCGGGAGCGGGGGGGGCTGTCACGATGATGTCGAGGTCTTTGAGGTGCATGGGTTAGGCTCCTAGGTGTTGATCGACGATGCGTTGCACCATGGGCGCAAAATGCCAGTAGTCGGGCGTTTTCATGGTCGGGTGTTTGCCGGCTTCATCAAGGTAACGGACCTGAATGATTTTATCGAGGTTCGGGTTTTTGGCAAACGCGGTGACTTCGGCGTCACTCATCGGCCCGCCTTGCAGATTGAGCGAGTGGATCGAGGCGTCTGAGAGCCTGTCAAAATAACTCGGCTTGGTGGCGCAAAGATAACGCTTGGCAGCGACGTGATAGCGCACGCAGTCTGTGACCACGGAGGGGAAGAATTCGGAGAGAACGCGCGCGCCTGCCTCTTCATGAAAGCGGTCTTCGGTATCCTCCATGGAGAAGGTGCCGAATTCGGAGGTGAAATGGCCGATATCATGCAGGAGAGCGGCAACGATAATATCTTCGGGCAGGCCTTGTTCTTCTGCAATGGTGGCCCCTTGCAGCATATGCTCGGCCATCGTGACGGGCTCGCCGAGGTATTCCTCATGACCGCAGCGCTCGAAGATATCGCCGAGAAAGGCTACGATTGTGTCGCGCGTGAGGGGGGCCGTCATAGGCTGGCCTCAAGCGCTGACAATGTGGACAGCAGCCCGTCTTTATCGGCATAACAGCCTTGGAGCCAGCGGCTGCCTTCCCCCGAATAGCCTTTGCGGGCGTGAAGCACGCGGGTGTTGTCGACGATAAAGGCTTCGCCTTTGGCGAGCTTGAAGGTGACTTCCATTTCGGGGCTGTCAATCAGCTCGGACAGGCGGCGATAGGCGCGGTAGTAGACCTCCATATCATCAAAAGGCACATCTGTGATCGGCGCGGCAGAGCGGGCGTTGAAGCGCACGGCTTGCAGCGTGCCTTCTGGCAGAAGTTCGATCATGGGGCGGCGCGAATGCAGCGCGACACCTGCGCTGCCCGTATAGGCAAAGCGGGCAGAGTGCTTGGTGAGGGCTGTGAAGCCCTCGGGGTCTTCCTCTTTGAGCCTGAGGGCACAGGCGAAGCCGTCGACCACCATGTTTTCGCCGCCCTCGGCGGAGTTTTCCAAGCAGGCGAGGATTTGCAAGGTGGGTTGCGGGTCGCGGTAGGGGTTGTCTGTGTGGGCCTGAAGGCCAAGGCCTGTATAGGCGAGGTTGACGGGGTTGACCTCGGTGCGGACCTCGAAGTGGCGGCCATAGTTTGTCTCGCGCACATAGCCAAAGAGATCGACGATCTCGAAAAGTTCGCCCTCGCGGCCTTCCATTTCACTCACTTTGGCAAAGCCATAGGTGCGGATGGCGTCAAGCCAGCTCATGCGCGTGGCCTCATAGGCTTTAAGCGCGCTTAAAGGCGCTGTGGGGACGGCAGATTGCAGCCCTGCGCCCCAAGGGGTACTGCCAGCGGGCATATGGCCCTCGGAGCGCTCCTGTGGGGTGTCGTAAGCGTGATCCTTGAGCCATTTGAGCGGGAAGCGCACGGTTTTGTCCTCGGGCGCGAAAGTGATCTCGACGCTGTCGCCCATGAGTTTGGCGGCGCTCAAGGTCACATTGGCGGGGATGTCCGCCAATGTGATCAGACGTTGGCCGTTGTTTGGGTCGCGTGTGGCCGCATCAAGCGCATTGTCGCGCAGCCAGACCGCGTGAAACCGTTGTCCGTTCAGCCGCAGGATGCGGCCTTCGTGTTCGATTAGACTGTCTGGCATGGCTCGCTCCTTTACGATGAAAAGATGATCACGTTCCGCTTGGCTGCGCCTGTCTTTGTGTCGGCGATGGCCTCGTTTATCTGCTCAAGGGTCCAGCGGTTTGAGATCAACTCGTCCAACTTGAGGCGGCCTTGGCCATAAAGATCAACCATCCAGGGGATGTCACGCTGGATCACGGTATCGCCCATTTTGGAGCCGATCATGGACTGGCCGACGGCGGCGAAATTGCCGGCTTCATAGCTTGAGGCAGCACCCGTTGCGGGCATTCCGACCATTATGACTTTGCCGCCATAGGCGAGATAGAAGGGGGCTTCGTCATAGGCGCGGGCGGCGCCCACTGTGACGAGAACAGCATCCGCGCCGCGGCCCATGGCCTCTTTGGCGGCGCGCCACGGGGTGTCTTGGGTGGCGAGAACGCCGTCGGTTGCGCCGAATTGGCGCGCGACTTCAAGTTTGTCTTCGCTCATGTCCACGGCCACGATGCGCCGCGCCCCAGCGATGCGCGCGCCTTGAATGGCGTTGAGGCCGACACCGCCCGCGCCGATCACCACAACATCCTGCCCTGCGCGGAGCTGGGCTGCATTGACCACGGCCCCGACGCCCGTGATGACGCCGCAAGAAATAAGCGAGGCGGCGTCTTTTGGCATATCGTCAGGGATGACCACGATCTGGCTCTGATCGACCACCACTTTTTCGGCGAAGGCCCCGCAGGCCATGGCTTGATGCAGCTTGCCGCCATCGGCGGTTTTGAGTGGGCCATGGTCGCCGTCATAGGGCGTTTGGCAGATGGTCGGTTTGCCGCCCGCGCAGGAGGGGCAGGTGCCGCAGGCGCGGATGAGGGTCACGATGACGCTGTCGCCCTGCTTGAAGCCTTTGACGCCCTCACCAAGGGCTGTGATGCGCCCTGCGGCCTCGTGGCCGTAGACGGCAGGCAGCGAGCCGCCCCATGCGCCATCGGCGTATGAAATATCGGAATGACAGATCGCCACCGCGTCGAGGGCCACCTCGATTTCGCCGCTTTGGGGCGCGCGCAGCTCGACATTTTCGATTGTCAGGGGCTTGCCGAATTCGTGGCAAACGGCGGCTTTGATTGTGCTCATGTGTCTCTCCCAGTTTGGGGGGAGCCTGACAAGTCTGGGCGCGGCTCGCAAGCCTGAATAGCGCCCTTTTTACGTCGCGTTTCGGATTTGGCGGACGGATTTATCTGTGATGTAGAGAATGAGCGCAAAGGACATGATCAGAGCGGCCAGAAGAAAGGGCGCGCCGGGGAGATAGAGGCCGCTGCCTTCGCGTGAAAAATGTGCGAAAGTCTGGGTCATGATCAAGGGAGACAGGATCATCGAGAGCGAGGACAGCGAGCCAAGCACGCCTTGCAGCTCGCCTTGGGCGTTGTCTGGCACGGCTTCTGAGAGGGTGCCTTGCAAGGCTGGCATGGCTATGGCGCCGAGGGAGAAAAAGGGAATGAGCCAGAGCAGCAAGGTGCCATTGGTGATGAAGCTTAGCAAAAGGAACGAGCCGATGCTTGAGCACATACCAATCACAACCGCATAGCGTATGCCCAAGAGGCGAATCGCGGGGCGCACCAACAGGCCTTGCGCGAAGGCAAAGCCGATGCCGTAAAGGCCAAGGCTCAGGCCGATGGTGCTGGCGGGCCATGAGAAACGCTCTGCGCCGAAATAAGCCCAGACGGCTGGGTAGACATGGGTTGCGATGTTAAAGAGGAAGAACACCACAAGCAGCAGCTTCAGCCCGTCAAGGCGCGCGACAGAGCGCAGCGCGCCAAACGGATTCGCGCGACGCCACTCAAAGGCGCGGGCCTTGGCGGCTGTGACGGTTTCGCGCAGGACGAAAAACCCGAGCGCCGCATTGGCGAGCGCGAGCGCGGCGGCAGCCCAGAAGGGGGCGCGGGTGCCGTAATCGGCCAGAAGCCCGCCCAGAACAGGGCCAATCACAAAGCCGATCCCGAAGCCTGCGCCAATCAGGCCGAAGCGCGCGGCCTTCTCATGGGGCGCTGACACATCGGCCATATAGGCCATGGCGGTGCTATGTGTGGCAGCTGTGATGCCGCCAATGATGCGGCCTGCGAGCAAAAGCCAGATCGAACCTGCCAAAGCCATCACAACATAATCCGCAGCCATGACCAAAAGACTAACAAGCAGGACGGGCCGCCGCCCGAAGCTATCGGAGAGCGCGCCAAGGACGGGCGAGAAGAGAAATTGCATGACGGCAAAAGACGTCGCCAGAATGCCGCCCCAGATGGCGGCGTTGCCGATATTGCCGCCGTGAACCTCCTGGATCAATTCGGGCATCACTGGCACGATGAGGCCGATGCCCATGGCGTCGATGACCACGGTCATGACGATGAAAAACACAGGAAGACGAGAGGGCATTTGTAGGCTTTCTGGACGGCGTAAAGGCAAAAGCGCCCTGCAAGGCGGGCTTGCAGGGCGCTTGAAAGATATTGTTTTACAGGGGCTTAGCCAAGACGGCTTGCCACGTTTTCCCAGTTCACCAGATTGTCGAGGAAGTTGGTGAGGTAGGCGGGGCGCTTGTTGCGGAAATCAATATAGTAGCTGTGCTCCCAGACGTCGCAGCCGAGAAGAGCTGTTTGGCCGAAGCAGAGCGGGTTGACGCCGTTTTCTGTTTTGGTGACGGCAAGGCCGCCATCCGCTTTTTTGACGAGCCAGCACCAGCCTGAGCCAAACTGGCCTGCGCCTGCGGCGGAGAAGTCTTCTTTGAATTTGTCGACCGAGCCGAAGCTTTCGATGATGGCTTTTTCAAGTTCTGAAGGCATCGCCGATTTGGTCGGGCTCATCATCTGCCAGAACTCGTTATGGTTCCACAACTGGCTGATATTGTTGAAAATACCGTTCTGGGCGACAGAAGATTTGTCGTAGGTTCCGGTGATGATCTCTTCAAGGCTTTTGCCGTCCCATTCGGTGCCTGCGATGAGCTTGTTGCCGTTGTCGACATAGGCTTTGTGGTGCAGGTCGTGGTGGTATTCGAGGGTTTCGGCAGACATACCGTGTGCGGCGAGTGCGTCGTGAGCGTAAGGTAGATCTGGAAGTTCAAAAGCCATGGAAAGTCCCCTTTGGTGTTCGCGTTTATCTCTGTCTCAGATGGGGGTGAAGCGGTGCGAAGGTCAAGGGGCAGGGGCCAAAAAAGCACAAAATTCAGCACCGTCCCGCAGGGTTAACGCGCTTTTGGCGCGCTGATTCTGGGGGGGTGATAAGCGTGCACACCCCGTGCACCATGCGTGCACCCCCCTGACGCCACCTCGGTTAAGGCTTTATTAGGTAAACGCAGCGTGCGCCGTGCGCCGCATTTAGGCTGTTTTAACCAAGATTGCGCCGTAGCGATGGGCGGCTTCGACCGCTTCATGGGCTTTGGCGGCATCCTTTAGCGCATAGGTTTTGTGAACCCGTGCGGTGAGCGCGCCTTCGGCCAAGGCGCGGTGAATGTGATCTATCGCAACGGCGCGCTCGGGCGCGGGCAGGATATAGATCAGCGCGATGTCGATTGTGATCGCTTTGAAGAGGAGCGGGCCGAACGGCAGCGTCGGGGCCATATCGACCGCCGAGCCATAGGCGGCAATCGTGCCGC
>P_2C_Liq_1_UnCtyDRAFT_1000143_pt1 | contig 29891 bp, 41 predicted proteins | sample Pon2CUnioCityCA_2_FD_10234 | JGI IMG/M metagenome (IMG submission 10234) | reverse complement strand
GAGGGAGTCGGTGGACTGTGAGTAGTACGCCAACTCTCTTTGATATTCTGCTAGTCTTTTAGCGCTTTCACTACTTTGAGCCCTCCGGCCCGGGTGCCAGGCTAGGGGGTGCCAGACCGGGGTGCCCGATATTAAATAGACTAGTAGTGGGCGAGGGTTGAGGCTATAGAGAATTGAAAAAAAGAAAAATTAAAAAAATGAAAAAATGATTTTTTAAAAAGGCAATATGAAAATTTCCCTCGCGCTTAGAGAGCTAGGCAATAAAAAAATTTCTAGAACCCCTATCTGAAACTTTTAATTTAGTCTAAGTATAAAAATTAACTAACACTTTAAAATGAAACACGAACAAGATTTTGAATTTCAGGGCAAGTCTAAGCGCAGCTATAAGAGTTCAATGAAAATTAATTTTTTAATTGGGGTGTTTGGGGCGACTTCGGTGATTGCATTCGGAGTGTGGGCCTTGATTAATTATATCATTAACCAAATTCAATAAGATGGCAAAAGTAAAACACGTTTGGAAAGAAAAAATAGTTGACGGCAAAAGACTAATGATTTGTCAAAACTCGAACCCTAGCTTTAGTAAACACCCTGATTGGGCACCGAAAGATGGCCCTTGCACGGAGTGGTCAGAGGTAGGAGCAGATGCAACTGGACTTATTTGTTATAAATGTACAATGAGATCTCAATATGTATAAGTAAATAAACACCCTCTATTATAAGGGACCTGATGGTCCCTTTTTTAGGCTCTAATCTACCAATGTAAATTTAATGTAAACAAAATAAGAAAATGATTAACACTAATTTAATATATAAAATAAAAACTAATATCATGAAGAAGATACTATTAATGATAATGATTCTACTAGGATCCTTGTCGATGAACGCACAAACTCAAGTAACGCTGATAGATGATAATCAATATGAAATAATTGTTAAGACTGAAAACATTACGCAAATTGGCTCTATGAAAAGGGTAGATAGTGAGTGGATCAGGCATGGTGTATGGGTAATGAAGATAGACGGTAAATTTAATTCTAAAGGGGTTTATGAAAATGATAAGCTAGTTAGACTGACAACTGTTACAGAAGACGGCATAAAAACTTTTGAAAAATATGATCTTCAAATAATGAGACTTAGGAGAAAGATATATAAACTAGAAAAAATGTTAAGTTTAAGAAACTAGCATCGAATTTGTGACTAATGACATATGAAAGCCTCCTTTATGGAGGCTTTTTTATTTTCATGAAAATAAATAAACAAAATAAGTATATCGAATAGAATATACAGATAATAACAATTTACACCTTATATGGAAAGAAATAAAAATGAAACACCGTTAATTAACCAGTTTGGAGAAGATTTAACCCAGATGGCAGCAGATGGCAAGTTAGATCCAATCATAGGTAGAGAAGATGAAGTAGAACGTATTTGTCAAATTCTATCTCGTCGTAAAAAAAATAATCCAATTATTTTAGGAGATCCGGGTGTAGGTAAAACAGCATTAGTTGAAGCAATTGCACAAAGAATAGTTGACAAGGAAGTTGCAATGACCCTACTCGATAAAAAAATAATTTCTTTAAATATTTCTAACATAGTTGCGGGAACAAAATATAGAGGAGAGTTTGAAGAACGTATGAAAAACATCGTTAATGAATTAAAGTCTAATAAAGATGTTATTGTTTTTATAGATGAAATTCATACTATAGTCGGTGCTGGTGGTGTTAGCGGTTCTCTAGATGCTTCTAATATTTTAAAACCTGCTCTCGCAAGAGGACAAGTTCAATGTATTGGTGCAACTACACTAGATGAATATCGTGAAAACATTGAAGATGATGGTGCATTAACTCGTAGATTTCAAGAAGTTTTTATCGATCCTCCTTCTATAGAAGACTCGATTGAAATTTTAAATAGAATTAAAGATAGCTATGAAAAATACCATAGTGTAGTTTATGACCAAGATGCAATAGAAGCATGTGTTAAATTATCTGATAGGTATATTACTCAAAGAGAATTACCAGATAAAGCGATTGATTTAATGGATGAAGCAGGTGCAAAAGTGCATCTATCTAGAGTAAAGGCCCCAAAGTTTTTACAAAAAATAGAAGAAAGGGCAGATGAAATAAAAAATCTTAAATTACAAGCGGTAGAAGAACAGGATTATGAAAAGGCAGCTAATTATAGAGATGAAGAATTATCCATTAGAGATCAGATAGAAATTAAAATGGAAGAATGGAAAAAGGGGTTAAGCGAAGACAAAAAGCCTGTAACCTATGAAAACATTGCCGCTACAATTTCACAAACAACTGGAATTCCAATTACCCGAATGACTGATAGTGAAAGTAAGATTATCAAGGAAATGGAAGATAAACTAAAAAGTACGATAATTGGACAAGATTCTGCAGTAGAAGGATTATGTAAAGTAATTAAACGTTCACGTGCGGGTGTTAGTTCAGCTAAAAAACCTATTGGTTCTTTTATGTTTATTGGTCCGACGGGTGTAGGTAAAACAGAATTGGTTAAAAATTTAACTGAATATTATTTCGGAGATGAATCTAACTTGATACGTATTGATATGAGTGAATATCAAGAAAGGTTTAATGTATCTAAATTAATTGGGTCTCCTCCAGGATATGTAGGCCATGAAGATGGAGGACAGTTAACAGAACAAGTTCGCCGTAAACCATACTCAGTAGTCTTATTTGATGAGGTTGAAAAGGCCCATCCAGATACGTTCAATACTCTATTACAGGTGTTAGATGAAGGTCGCTTAACCGACTCTTTAGGAAGAACTGTAGATTTTACAAATACTGTGATTATAATGACATCTAACGTAGGTGCAAAACGAGTAAGTGACTTTGGTAGTGGAATTGGCTTTGAAAGTAAGGCTTCAACTGCTGCTCAAAAAACACACGTCGAATCTATTATTAGAAAGGAACTTAAAAACAAATTTGCACCTGAATTTTTAAATAGATTAGATGATATAATTTTGTTTGATTCATTATCTAAAGAAAATGTATTAAAAATTGTAGATATTGAAATTAATAAGTTAGTTACTAGAATGATAGACCAAGGTTTTAAAATTAAGTTAACTAAAACTGCAAAAGAATTCTTAGCAGACATTGGATATGATGAACTGTATGGTGCACGTCCATTAAAAAGAGCAGTGCAAACCTATGTAGAAGATATTTTAGCAGACGCAATCATTGATGGTAAACTAAGCCAAGATAAAATCTATACTATTTCTAAGAAAAAAGGAGAAGATAAACTTTTTATAAAATTTTAATATAATACTAAAATAATATTAGAATATGAGTGCAAGTAAGCAATTTAAAAATATAATTTCAGATATAGAAGAAAAGGGTTCAGTCTCTCAACCTAGAGATTTAAAGGTTAAAGAACTATTATTGCATACTGTTGAGTTTGACCCAACGCAACCCTTTGCTAATTTTGAAAATCGAGCTTTCAACTGGAAATATTTCGCAGGTGAACTAGCGTGGTATATGTCTAAAGATAATGACATAGATTATATTAATAAGTTTTCAAATTTTTGGAAAGGTATTACAAACCCAAATACAAATGAAATTAACTCAAATTATGGTAGTTTAATTTTTGGTAAACAATTACAATGGGTTAAAGATTCCTTAATTGCCGATAAAAATACACGCCAAGCGATCGCGTTCTTTAATCAACCTAAGTTTCAGTTTGAAGGCAATAAAGATTTTGTATGTACAATGTATATGAACTTTTTTATTCGAGATAATAAGTTAAATATGAAAGTTCAAATGAGATCTAATGATATTTTTTATGGTCTTACATTTGACGCACCATTCTTTGCACTAGTTCATCAGCACGTATATTTATGGATTAAAGATACGTATCCAGAATTAGAATTAGGTACGTATTTTCACTGTGCCGATAATATTCACTTCTATGAAAGGCATTTTGAACTAGCTGATAATATCTCAAATGAAACTAACGTTGAAGATATTAAAAATTATAAGTTTGAATTACAACAACCTTTATTTGAAATAGAAGATAGTTCTATGAAGATTACACAACAAGGTGCTAAATTAATAGCAGCGATTAATCACGGCGTTGATAAAGGTTATAAAAGAAATAATTACGAAAAGATATTATCAGAATATCTTAATATTAAATCATTATAATATATGTTAGATAACTATCTTCCAGTTTTTGAAATTTATTATCCAGCTAATAGCGATAGGTTTGTAATTACAAACCAAGATAAATTTCATGATAGAGTCATTGAATTTATAGAATTAAGATTAAGTGATAACTTTCAGTCTAACGATCCTGAAGATAATAATCTACTTTGCTTTTTTAAACTTAAAGAAGATGAAAGTAATCATTTAGAAGCAAAGTTAGAGCCTGATGGATATGAAAAGTCCCTACAACAATGCCTATCTTACTTTACTAAGCAAGAGGAATATGAAAAATGTAAAAAAGTTAAACAACTGCAAGAACTAATAAATTAATATGAATAACAGTACTGAATTTAAAAAATATGCAATGAGCGACCATGGGGTTAGCTCTATGAATATGCATTACTATGAAAAACAAATTGAAAATTCTTTGACACCTTACATTTTAGAAGAAAGAGAACTAAGAGCTACACAGCTTGATATTTTTTCGCGATTGATGATGGATAGATTATTATGGGTTGCAGGTCCAGTAAATGACCAAATGTCTACTATTGTTCAAGCACAATTAATGTTTTTAGATACTACGTCAGACAGCGATATAACGATGCATATTGATAGTCCAGGTGGAAGTGTCAAATCAGGTCTTTCGATGGTAGATGTAATGGAATATATAAAAGCAGATATTCGTACAATCAATACAGGAATGGCTGCATCTATGGGTTCAGTTCTTTTAGGAGCTGGAACTAAAGGTAAGAGAATGAGCCTTCGTCACTCAACTACAATGTTACATCAAAGTTCCGGTGGATTTAGTGGAAATATTCAAGACGCCGAAATTGATTGGAAAGAATGGCAAAAAGTTAATAAAGAGCTATTTAATCTTTTAGGAGAATATTGTGACAAAAAACCTGAACAAGTAATGAAAGATGCTACCAGAGATTTTTGGTTAAATGCAGAAGAAGCATTAAATTATGGTATCATTGATGAAATAATAAAAAGAAAATAATATGCAAAGAATAGCACATAGTAGATATTTTAAAAGGTATATCACCAGACCATTAAGATAAAATTATGAAAGTATATTTTTATATAAAGCACACTGATATTGAGTATCTTAATAAGATATTAAAGGATTTTAATAATCTAAACAGAATGTTAGAAATTTCTTTTAATCCTATGAATGACGCAGCGATGGTTTCTTTATCGGTTGAAGATTTCATTAGTTTAAATGATAGAGAAGTATTTGCTACTCTAATATCATTATAATAATTTAATAATTTAATATGAGTACTCGTCAAGAAAAAATCCAAAAATTGTTTATTGAACTTATTAATAAACAATTAGAACCACATGAATTAACATATGAAGATGTTAAAGATAATCCAAATTGGTACATGGAATACAATACTACTGTAGAAGCAGAAAGGGAATTTATATCTTATTGTACAAATAGAATAAAAAAGGTTCTAAAGTTAAACTCTAAAAGGGCACAAACGGAGGCTCAGTGGTTTATCTTACAATGGGGTTTAACTACTAATCAAAATACACCAGAGTCGCTAAAGAACTTAAAAGCAAAGGGTAAAGAGACTGATACGCTATAGTATAATAATATCTTACTAAGATATTTAATTATGGTTTATTCTTAAAAATATTGATTCTATCGAGAATAAATATTAAGATGAAGATACTTGACCCTAAATGGTTAACACAACCTCCCTATGATTATGAATTAAAGAAATATATCTTTTTAGCAGCGGATAAGCAAATAAAAGATAATATTTCTAACAACTTGTTATATTCATCTCTAAGTGAAATAGAATTTCACTTAAATAAGTTATATAAATTAAAATATGATCAAGATGAATTAGAAGATTCTCAAAGAATAATTACAGGCATTAATATAGACTTAATGGATTTAGAATATGAATATCCAGAAGAAAGCGAAGAATTTAAGGTAACCTATGAAATGGTCGAATACGCCATTGAAAAACTCGAGCACCTTCACAAAAAACTGAGAGATAAATGGAGAAGCATTTCAGATCAAATCCATATTACAGAAATTCCAGATAGAAAACCCACTAAAAAGAAAGGAATTGCGTTTGTAACATTAAATGAATATATTAACCTATATTCATATGTCCAGCCGGATCGCTTAGAAAAAGAATGGGAGACGCTGGAATTAGCTTACGTAGGTAAAATAGATAATAGTCTTCGTAAAATCGCAGAGACAATTTCTGCATTTGAAAGACAATCTAGCGAAAATAGGTTTTGGAGATTTGACACTAAAACTATTAACATTCAAGATTTATCCTATGAAGATGCAGTATTACCAATCATCAGGCATAATTTGTTTTACAAGCTAAGAATTACGTGAATATATAGAAATATAAAAATAAAATTATTATAACATGCCATACGTATCAAACGCGGATATTATTGCATATATTGATAGCGAAATCAATTTTATACAAGGTAATTCACAGACATATGAAATATTTCTATTTAAGGATTTTTTAAATAATCCTTTAAATTTAAATCAACCTACTGCAATCAGAGTTGCAATTTGGAATGATACTGAACAGTTGCTGAAATATACTGCTCCTTTTTCCTCTGGAACTTCAGGAGAATTGAACTTAGACTTAGCTGGAAGCACGGGTAAGATCGACTTTACAATTACCGCCGAACAGGGCAACTTTGTAACGCCGGGTAACTTATACGCTGAAGTTACTATCATTTATGAAAATTACTATCCTCAACCCAAAACTTACACGTTTGACAAATTTAAAATAGGACAGGCGATTCAGGGTGAAGTTGTAGATCCGTCTACTGAACCTTCCGCCTCGACCGTTTCAAATAATGTTCAACCCGTATTCACACTGGAGCATGTTGATGGAGATAGTCCAAGCGCTGCAGGCAGAATGAGCATTAATAGCGCGATTCCAATTGACGCCGACAAAATAGTGTTTAAAAATCTAGATAAAAACCTAGTAAGACTAACTAACCTAGAAAACTTCTTAGTTAGAAGAATTGGCGCAGATGAAATTAATGGAGTGATCACGTTATATGATACATCAGACTCAAATTTATACGCAATTTATAAAATAGTTTCTTGGCGTAGACTAGATTTAGTCACAGGTAACGGTGACGACGACAACTCAGACGGCATTGAATTGACCGTGACACTAGAAGAAATTTCAACGGGCCCCGGGGTTACGAAATCCCTATGGGAAGTTGGAATGGAATTATCATATGCTCTAGACGCACACGGTATCACGGGTTCTAGCGTCCTACCTGACGGTATCTTAACCTATGTTGATAAAGGTCTACATCCGTCAGTTTCAACTAGCGGTAATGGGTCTCAAACTGGGGTTAATATTACTTATTCACCGTATTATGATTCTTATGTAACAGTTGAAGTAAATGGAATAAGTGTTGAATTGGGAGACGGCACTAAAGATAAAGACGTGTATTTCTCTTCTAACACAGGCTCAACCGCAGTTAGAATTGAAGAAATTAGAGCGGGTGATGAATTAATTTGGAACGGAGAGGTTACAGGATATGAGTTAACGCCCGAAGATGATATTAACTTAATCTATGAAGCGGATGCTGATCAATTAAGGTAATTTTTAAAAAAAATGAAAAATGAAAAAATGATTTTTTCATAGAATTTTAATACTATAATACCTATAAATTTTAAAATTTTCAACAACTATTTAAATATATAAACTACTATCCACAATAACGTTGGATAGGCCAAAATAAATTAATTAAATAATATGGCACAAATTCGTTCAAAACAAATTGCTGACTTTTTAAGTACGGTAAACTGGGGAGAAGTATCTTCTACAGATATCGCCAACGCATCTGCGGTTAAAAGTTACGTTGACTCTGAGATTGCTGATCTAGGTGGTGATGCTGGAGACTCTATTGATTCTCTAGAATCTGCTCTTTCTGCTGAGATCGTAGCTACAAATTCAGATGTTACTAGATTAGATGGAGATGTTACTTCTATCGATACCAGAGCTACTGGTATTGAAGGTAACTTATCTACTGAAGTTGCAAGAGCTGAGTCTGTTGAGACTGTTCTTTCAGGTGAAATTAACACCGAGAAAGGTAGAATCGACGCAATCTTAAATGCATCTGAGGCTGACAAAGATTCATTTTCAGAAATTGTTTCTTTAATCAACGCCGTTGATACTGTAAATGATGATGCTTTAGCAAACGTTATTTCTGACTTAAACGTTGAGATAGCTGCTACTAACTCTGATGTTGTTTCTATCAACGCTAGAGCTACNGGTATTGAAGGTGACTTAAGCACTGAAGAAGCTGCAAGAATTGCTGGTGATGATTCACTTGAAGCACTTCTTTCTGCTGAAATCNNTGCNACTAACNGTGATGTAANTTCTATCGACGCTAGAGTTTCTAACGAGGAAGATGCAAGATCANTTNCTGATCAATCACTTGAGAGTGCACTTTCTGCTGAAATCNTTGACACNGATGCTGACTTTACTTCAATTAANGGTAGAGTATCTAGNGAAGAGGNTGCTCGCGCTAATGCAGACACAGCTCTTCAGGCGTCTGTAGACTCTATTGAGNGTTTATTGGCTGGAACTTCAGGTAACTTAGATGCTTCAGTTGACTCTCTAGAGTTCGCGCTTTCTGTTGAAATCGGTGATACTAACAGCGATGTAACTAGATTAGAAGGTGAAATTTCTGATGAAATCTCAACTGAAAAAGCTGCAAGAGAAGCCGCTGATAGTTCTTTAGAAGATGCACTTGCTGCTGAAATCTCTGCAACTAATGCTGACGTTGATGGAATTAACGCTTCTGTTGGTTCTGTTGAAACTAGATTATCTATTGAAGAAGATAGAGTTGATGCAATTTTAGAATCTGCCGATGCTGACAAAGATTCATTCGCTGAAATCGTTGCTTTAATTAACTCAGTTAATACTGAAAATGATAATGCTTTTGCAGGTTATGTAACTTCAAATAACGCATCTGTTGATTCTTTAGAAACTGCTCTTGCTAATGAAATCTCTGCTACTGGTGGTGAAGTTAACGCTTTACAAGCATCTGTAGATTCTATCGAAGCTCAATTAGCTGGAACTTCAGGTGACTTAGATGCTTCTGTTGATTCTTTAGAAGTTGCTTTAGGTGATGAAATCTCTGCTACTAATGCTGACGTTGCTGGAATTAACGCATCTGTTGATTCTTTAGAGACTGCACTTTCTGCTGAAATCTCTGCTACTAACAGTGATGTAACTGCATTAGAAAGTGATGTTACTTCTATCGATACTAGAATTTCTGATGTTGAAGCTAACATTAGTGATAGTTTCGTATCTGAAGATGACTTTGCAACTGAAACATTCACAGGAAATGGTAATACTTACACATTAACTGGAACTCCTGCAAATGGTTTTGCAGCCTTTGACGTATTCGTTAATGGTCTTAAAGTTCCTGCATCTTATGCAGCTGGTGATGTTACTATTACTGCATCATACACCATTGATAGTGATGATAGCGTAGTTGTTAAGTATGTAACTGAATAATCTTAACTGATTAATTTTTTATAAAAGGGCCTCATTGAGGCCCTTTTTTATTTCACTAATATATAAACCAATCCCAAAAAATCAATATAAATTACATGAAGATAGGTATTACTCTAGGCCTGACAAAAGATTATGAATCCTTATGGATTAACGGCATTAAACTAAACGTTTTAAATTTAGTTAAAACATTACAACAAATAAAAGGCTATGAAGTTTATATCCTTGACACTGGATCAAAGGTAACTGATCTTTCTAAAGTTTCATGGAATGCTGAAAAATATCCAATTTATAAGTTTATCGACAGATGGCTAGAAACAGACATTATTATCATGTTGGGCACTTCGCTGCCAGAGGCCAATATAAAAAAGTTAAAACAACATAATCCAAATGCTAAGGTAGTTAAATATCAATGCGGTAATAATTATGTTGTAGATATGGAACGTGTAATTTTTAATACTGCGCCTGAAAATGCAGTTCCTTCATGGGATGGACATCATGATGAAACATGGCTAATACCTCAGCAAGAATATCAAAACTTAGAATATTTTCAAGCTATTTATAGACAAGAAAAACAACAATTAAAAGTAGTGCCTTTTGTATGGGACCCAGAGCACACTGATAATTACGTTAATTTAATTAAAACTAAAGGTAAGAAAGGGCCAGAATATACTATAGATAAACCCAGAGAAGATCGTAAAATATCAGTCATGGAACCTAACTTAAATGTAGTTAAGTATTCTATGATTCCTCTATTAATTGCAGAGCAGGTTTATAGGACACACGGAGAAGGAGCGTTCAAGCAGATTTATATTGGTAGCGGTGATAAAATACTTAAGAACGCATACTATAAAGGCATGCTTAAGTATTTAGACTTAGTTAATCATAATCCACCCTTAGTTAAATATGTGCCAAGATATCCGGTAGTTACATTTTTAGCAGAAGAAACTGATATTGTATTATCTCACCAGTGGGCAAATCCACTTAATTATGCATATTTAGATGCAATGTATTATGGCTACCCATTGGTTCATAATGCAGATTATATTAAAGATGCTGGATATTATTATGAAGGCTTTAAAGTTAATGATGGTACTGCTCAGCTTGAAAGTGCACTTTCAGCACACGACCCAGTATCATATTCTGAAAAAAACAAACCAGCCTTAGAACGATATTTAACCACTAATCCTGACGTGGTAGATACATATAAAAAACTAATAGAAAATTTATACGAAGATAAGCATGAATTATCTTATGAGTATGATTGGAAAACAAACTTATATAAATAATGACTAACGAGAAAGAATTATTACAGGCAATTGAGAGTTATGAAAAACCTAAAATCTCAATAATAATGCCAGTTTTTCTGGGAGAATATCCTGGAGCTAGGAGCAATCCAATTGAAAAATTTAAAAGAGCAGTTAATAGTTTTCAACAACAAACTTATAAGAATGCAGAGCTAATTATTGTGGCAGATGGTTGCTTAAAATCTCAACAAATTTATCAGAGAGAATTTAAAAATAATTCAAGTATAAAATTTATTTATATTGACAAAAAGGATAACTTAAACATGTATGAGAATGTCGAAATTGATGGTAAATCTTATACATATTATCGAGGAATTCCTAGAAAAATAGGAGTTGCAGCAGCAACCGGTAGTCTAATTACATATATGGATGCTGATGATTATTTACTACCTCAACATTTATTAACGATCATGTTAACCTATAATCAATTTTCAGATAAGGATTGGTGGATTAATCGTAGTTGGTATGACCACTCTACTGCAAATTGGCAAGAAAGCGATATTATGCACGATAGCTCTAGCTTTGAAACTTATGAGTTTGAACAATTCAGAGGTCATAAGTGGTCAAAAATAAAACTAAAAGAAAATAGAGTAATACTAAGTCCATGGTTATTCATACATCGTGCCAGTTGTAGCACTCAATGGAGAGATACGGTTGGAGTATCAGAAGACGTAGACTTTAATAAGAGATTGAGAGCTGAATATCCAAATGGAATTCCTTTTGAAAGACCTACATACATTAGGTGCCACTATACTAATAAATGGGACGTATAATATGAAAAAGAACACTTATATAATACCAACTATTGGTAGAAAATCTCTAGAACGAACAGTTGATTCAATTAAATCAGAAGACTTTAATGCTGAAATATTAATATGTAAAAACGGTACTGCCGGTGAAAATAGAAATAAAGGATTAGAACTTGCAATAGGAGATTGGATATTTTTTATTGACGACGACGACTATTATTCAGCCGGGTATTTAAATGAAATTGACGATGAGTTTGATATAGTAGTATTTAGAATGAGTCAACAGGGTAAAATCATACCCAGTTATGAAAATGAAAATCTAGTATTTGGTAATGTAGGTATAAATTTTGCAATTAAAAAATCTTTTTATGACAAGTTAAAAATTAAATTTAACCATACTGGATTTGGAGAAGATTGGGCATTTTTAAAACAATACTTAGCTTTAAACCCTAAAATAAAAATAACTAAAGATATTTATTACAACGCTCCAGTTGCTAATCATATTTCTCAAAAATCTAATAAATTTAGTGTAGTAATTCCAACAATGTGGCGCTCTAATAAGATATTTAAATTATTAGAAGATATGCAGGCATCTGAATTTATTAATCAAATAGTATTAATAGACAATGCACCTGAATTAAAACCAGATCTATCTAAATTTAATAAAATACAATATTATACAGAAAACAAAAATATTTATGTTAACCCGGCATGGAATAAAGGGATGCAATTATCAAAAAACGAACTAGTGTGCATATGTAATGATGATATATTTTTTAATGTTAATGATGTATTTAGTTGGGTTTTAAAAAATGAAATGCATTTAGGTGTAATCGGAGTTTATGGTGATAGTTTTAATGGACCAACAAAATCAAACGGTGTTGCAGAAGTTAAAGATAATATAGAATATCGTATACAATATGGTCACTTCGGATGTTTAATGTTTGTTAAGAAATCTAAATGGATAGACATCCCTAAAGATCTAAAAATATACTACGGAGATAATTGGATAGTTCATCATAATAAACCAATGTATGTATTTAGACCTAAAGATGGGATAGAATCTGAAAAACATGCAACTACGTCTGATAAATCATTTTCCATGGTTAAGCGTAATGATATATTAGTTTGGTCTAGACTTTTTGCTAAGTGACATTTTAAAAATAGCAGCACAATTTTGCAAGTATTTTTGTTGCTCTTCACCTGATTTTAAATACCATTGATATGCCATAGACTGTTCATATTTTTCTATGGCTTTTTTATATGACTCTATTTTATCAATAATATTATTAATCTGTTCATCATCTAATTCAATTAACTCAACCTTTAAGTCTAATGCTACTTTTAATAATAAACCCCAGTCATAAGTATCATTTGCTAAATTAAGTCTTTCATATTGTAATTTAAGAAATTCAACCTGATCTTCATCAGACTCTAATCCTATTTTATCAGGATGGCATTTAACTGCTAGTTTTCTAAATAACTTTTTAAATTTTTTATCATTAAATGAAACTGACTCAATTTCATCTTCGCCTTTAGGTTTATTATTTTCATCAGGGATCAAGGCTTCTAGTGCTTGTTCATCTACCTTCTTTAATTCATTTCTAAATAACCCTTCAGCTTCACTTGAAATTTCTTTAAAATCTTCTAAGGTTTCTAAATGATAAATATAGTCCCGAACTATTTTCTTATTAAGTGCATTCATATTATATATGTATTTATATTTTTTTTTGTGATATATAATGTATAATCGAATCAAAACATCCAACATGGCGCAAATAGATATTAAACAGGTTGATGACTTACAAGAGCATCTAGATTTACTATATAGTAACGCAGGCACGGTAAAATCAGAATATACACAAGCTTCTCATGGGTTTAGTGCGGGAGATGTTATTGCATTCTATAGCAATTCTTGGACGCTGGCAGATGCTAGTACGGCAGATAAAATAGGGAGATTGGTCGTTGAGAGCGCAACAACAGATACCTTTGTCGCCGTTCATGTTGGTGAAATTGAAGTTGCTAACTGGACATTAACTCCGGGTAAATTCTATGTTGTTACTGGCGTCGGAGACGGTTCTATTGCTGAATACATAAGCCCTACAAATCCAGACGTTGAATTCAGCAACCCCGTACTACAGGCGATTAGTTCTACCCAGGCACATGTATTGCCGTGGAGGCCAAGTTTAGGGTTTAACACAACCACAGACCCGGGAATACCCTCAGATTATCGTCTAAAGGAAAACGTGATTGAAATGACAAAGGCTTTGAATAGGCTAAATGATATTAATCCCCTGCGATTTAACTTTATATCTGATCCCGAAAAGACTGTAGACGGCTTCTTAGCACATGAAGTTCAAAAAGTAGTTCCCGAAGCAGTAATGGGTGAGAAAGACGGCGTTGATGAAAATGGCAATCCAGTTTATCAAAAAATAGATCAAAGTAAATTAGTGCCGCTATTGGTTGGGGCAATTCAGGAACTTAAAGAATTAATTATGAATCAACAAATTGAAATTGAAACCCTTAAACAAAAAATATTATAAATTTAAAACATAGACATGATCACCGCTATATAATAACATAATAATGTAAACTTTATTTAAAATTCATAATTTTAATCTACATATTGCGATATATAAATCAACATGGTTTGATCAATGATCAACTCATGTAAACGTTTTAAATAAAAAAAAAATAAATCTATGTCACAAATTAAAATTAAACAAGTTGATGGCCTACAGGCTAAGTTGGATTCACTAGATTCACAGCTTGCAGCAGGTTCGTTAAAGTCTGAATATACTCAGACTTCTCACGGATTTAGCGCGGGAGATGTTATTTCATTTTATAATGGGTCTTGGGTGTTAGCCGATGCTAGCGCTGCCGACAAACTAGGTAGACTGGTGGTGGAAAGCGCTACCACTAACGAATTCATCGGTGTTCAAATCGGTAACATTGAAGTTGCTGATTGGGGCTTAACTGCGGGTAGTTTCTATGTAGTAACTGAAACGGGCGATGGTTCTATCACCGAATACGTCAGCGCTACTAATCCTGACTTTGCCTTTAGCAACCCAGTGTTACAGGCTTTAAGTTCAAATACTGCGCAGGTTCTGCCATGGAGACCAAGTTTAGGTTCTTCTCCAGTAGCACAAGGACAGGAATTCACCCAACAGGAAGTTCCTACTGCGACTTCGGGTAACGAGTCAGCCACTGGAATTACACTAGACTTTACTCCGTTCGCAGACGGCTCAGTACAAGTATTCGTTAACTCAGTTGCCGTTACGGAATCATATGGTGATAGAACAGGAGATGTATATTTCTCAAACGACGGAGGTACAACCGCTAGAAATGTCGCAGACATTGAAGCTGGTGATGAAATAATCTGGAACGGAACTATTGCAGGTTATGACTTGACAACTTCAGACGAAGTTGAAATAGTATATGAAAAAAGTTCATTAGACTAAAACTAAAAAATAAAAAAATTATAAATTATGTCAGCATATATTTCAACAGCTGGACCTAAAGGTAATGAAGGTCCACAAGGTTTACAAGGTGCCCAAGGTGTACAGGGTGCCCAAGGTGATCAAGGCGTACAGGGAGAACAAGGTATACAAGGAGAACAAGGTATACAAGGAGAACAGGGTATACAAGGAGAACAAGGTTTCCAAGGCCCTGTAGGTAATACAGGTGCCCAAGGAGAACAAGGTATACAAGGTGATCAAGGAGAACAAGGTATACAAGGAGAACAAGGTATACAAGGAGAACAGGGTTTTCAAGGTCCTGTCGCCGGGCCCTCAGTTATTGATAGGGCGAATGAAAACAAATTAGTTTTAGAAAGCCAGTATCTTAGAGGAACTGTTGAAGAATTTTATGCTTTCAACGAGTCCGCAGATTACAATTTATCTCCTATTGGGATAGTAACTGATATTTTTGATACATCCTCTAACGTAACAAACACAACAAACGTTACGGTGAACGTTCAATCGCCTGTTAACGGATTTGGTAATGTTCAGTTACAACAAGATATTATTCCCTTTGGGACGGATATTACAGAGATTACAGGATTTGATGATCAAAATAGACCTTTCCTTAACGGCTTTACATTTACAGGTCAAAACGGTAAGGTCTACGCCAGTGATTTTGAATTTCCATTTGATGAACGATATATTATTTTTACATACATGTATTCACCGGATGGCTCGAATGCATGGTTATTTCTAAAAGCAGATCAAGCTCATCAAGGATTTGTTCCTTATTATGTCTCTGCAATATTCCAGGTCTCACTTTCAACCCCGTTTGATATTAGTACAGGTGATCTTAATTCTGCAACTCCTCTTATAGAGCACGAAGATAATAATGATCCAAACTTTGGAATTATTAATGAACCTGGTCAACCTTTTGCATTACATTATGATGAAGACCTAAATGTGGTTAGATTAACAGGCATGGAAGGAAACATGTATGTATTTGTAGAGTATAGTGTAGTCGGACAAACCATCACGGGATATAACAGAATACTTTCGGTTAGTAGCTTAGGACTATCTAGTTATGAGTATTCAAACATTAATTTTAATGTAGATGGAACAAAAGCTATAGTTGCTATTTATGATACGCAACAAGGTGGGCAAATTGAACTATACACATATGACGTTAGTCCTGCTTTTTCGAATAATTCTACTAACTACTCCCAGACCGGTACTAAGACATTTACGCGTACCTTACCTATCGATAACTATAATAGTCAACAGAGGCCGATAGTAAGAATGAATTCAACTGGAGATGAAGTTGTTGTTTACGAAAGTTTCGAAAACTTTCAAACTGGCTTTGATGAAATTCATGCAACAACAATAAACCTTAACAACTTTGTAGTTGATTCAAACTCAAACATAATATCAGATATCAGTTTTAATACGGACGGTTCACCTAGAGGTGGTGATCAATTAATGGTATATGGTGGAGGTGCTCGTTTGATACTATCAGATGAGCCCAGAGATAGTTATTATGAAACAAGCACATCTGATAAATTTGCAGAATTTACAATTGGATCTCCGGGAGATATACAAACGACAGGTTCATTTGAACGATCTATTGATTTGACAGATGATTTAGATTCTTCTCCAACGAGTGTTGTTCTTACACAGCAAGACAACTCAAGCGATGCTAATGTTACAATTAGTGTTGACATTTCAGACGGAACAAATACCGTTACGATAAACTCACTTGATACCGAGGTTGACTGTTCAGCATTAACGTCAAGAACGCTGAATGCAACTTGGAATCTTTCGGTTACAGACATACAAGGCACAAACGCTAAAATTGAGAATTACGCATTAAACTTTAGATAAAAACAGATAAAAACAAAATGAATACAGTAGATATAGTAAATAAAGTAAAGCAACGCAGGCTTGAAAGAGGATACTGGTTTGAAGCCGAACTAACCTCTACAATTCTTGGAAAAGAGTATACACAGAACAGAAGATGGATATTTCCCTTAGATACAGAAAGTCGCATTGATATGTTAGGACTAATAGAGCGTGCAAGGAATGGTGAATCTATTACCTACACCTTCTATCGCAACCATGATGTAGTCTTTCAATCTAATGAATTTTTAGAGTTGGCAAATAAAGCCTTACAGCTTTATTCAAAAATTCATCACCTTGCAAAAGAAGCTATTTCTTTAAAGGATGAAGAGTTTAAGAATAAGTTGAAAGAACTTCAATCCGCTTAATCATGTATGTTGTGGACAATAAACTATCTTTTATAATAGGGTGGATTTTCGCCACAGCATCAATCAATGAAATACCAACTCTTATGAAATACAAAGTAGGTGATGAAGAAAAACTTTCTAATATGATTTACAAGGTTAGCAGGTTAGTTTTACATTAATTGGAATTTCAGATGCACTGAATGTGGATGGAACCCAGGTGACTGCACGGTTAGATTCTATTTGTAACTTAAAGTTGGTTGATCCCGCTAGTTTTAAATCCATTGATGAGTTAAAGAAATAATATGAACTCAATTATATTTAAAAAAGAGGTCCTTATGGACCTCTTTTTTTATGAAAATATATACTTATAATAACTTAATATAAACCAGAATTGGCACAAAAATAACGGATAATCCAACAATAGATCAGGAAAAACTAATGAATTCTATAGATATTAAAACAAGAGAATATACAAACTACTATTCAAAAGAAAACAGATAATCAAATCTCAATATAAGAATCAAACCGCGTTTTATGAAAATTAACATTATTACCCGATGTACTCGAGTTAAGAACCTCTCTGATTTACAGACTAGTATTTTTAAAAGAAAAATTCCAAGTAAAGTTCAGGTTGAATGGCATATAGTTTTTGACACCGAAATATTAAAGGATATTGATGCAGAAATATTAAACAGGTTAGATGAACCCCATACCCACCTTTATTTTAGAAAAGGAGATGGTTGGGGCTTGAGTCAACTGAACGACTTAATTCATTCCTTGGATGGGTGGATCTATCACTTAGACGATGACAATCTAATACACCCTAATTTCTACAATAAAGTTTATCAAGAAGTAAACAACACAGATTTAAAGGGCATTATCTTTTCGCAGCAGGTAGACGGCAAGGACTTTACGGGATTGCAAGTTAGAGAAGCAAAAAGTGAAAATGTAAGAGTGCAGGGAATTGACCTAGCACAGTGGTTGATTCGCAGTGACCTACATAAAAATTATAGTTATGGTTCAGGATATACTGCCGATGGTGAATTTATAGAAAAAATATTTACTGAAAACACCGACCAGTTTACTCTGATAGAAGACGTATTATGTTATTATAATTTTCTGGAAAAGAAATCATTTGCCAAAGTACCTAAAGTGCTATATATTGGCCCGGGTAAACCAATCATCAAGACCACTAAAGTCTTGAGCTATGAAGCAGATGAAATGCAGGTCAAATATTTAGCCGACGACACTGATGTGGTGAAGATAATTTCATCTTATCAACCGGATGCTATCATCACTATCGCTAAAGATTGGACATCATTTAACACCTTAACATCAATGCCAATTGGTATTAGAAGAAGATGGGTTAACTTAGACCCAAGCGATAAGGTGAATATAGGTGATGCTGCATATCAATGTGCAATGGGCAACATTTTAAATTCATCGTACTTAAACGATGAAGAAACAATTTCATTTTTTACACCTATCTATAATACGGGTGAAAAACTATATAACACCTATAACTCTTTAAGAAATCAAACTTATAAAAACTGGGAATGGGTGATAGTCAATGATTCTACGGATGGAGGCAAGACTCTAAAGATTGCCGAAGACATCGCTTCGCGTGATCCTCGGGTGTCGCTGTATGACTTTCGTCAAAAAAGCAATGGAAATATAGGTGAAGTTAAATATAGGGCCTGTGTCCTCTCTAGGGGTTATATTCTAGCTGAACTAGATCACGACGACCTATTGACACCAGACTGCGCTGAATACTTACACAAGGCGGCTCAAAAGCATCCGGAATGTGGCTTCTTTTTTAATGACACAATGGAAGTAGATGAACGCTGGAATTCTTTAACATACCCAGAAGGATTTGCGTTTGGATACGGCATCTATAGAAATGAAGAGTTTAACGGCAAAATGCATAAAGTTGCGACCCAGCACAACATCAACCCTAAAACCATTAGACATATTGTAGGAGTACCTAATCATGTTAGAGCATGGCGCAGAACTACTTATTTTGAAATAGGCGGGCACAATCGAGGCCTAACCATCGCCGACGACTATGAATTAGTAGTGAGAACTTTTTTGCACACTCTAATGTGCAAGATACCTAAATTAGGTTATATTCAATTCATCTATGATAATGAAAGGGGCACTAACACTCATAATTTATCTAGGGCAGACATTCAGCGCAGAGTAAGAACGATTGCTGATAAATATAATGAGCAGATTAAGGCCAGATTTGAAGAATTAGGCCTACATGATTGGGCGTATGAAGGCAATCCACATTACCCCATAGTGACTCCTTCTCGATTTGGAGAGGATGAGCAGATCGCAAATATAACATATAAGGAATAAAATGGCAGCAGACATGAAATGTATGAGCATTAAAATATATGTTCATCATATGGAAATAGACAAAATGTTTGATTTTGTCAACGATAGAATTACAACACCTCCTAATTACTGGATTAATTCAAAAGAATTACCGGCATCTGTGACTGGAGGCTTTTTAGAAGTGATAATTACATACGATACCTATGATAAAGTTAGAACTGCTAGAACCCACAATACATGGAATGAATTGTCATAGAAGAGACTATATTATTACACTTTCTTCTGTGCCTCGCAGATTTGATAATACACTACAGGATATATTAAACGCATATAAATCACTTGGATTTACAATCGTGGTTAATATTCCATTAGCATATAAAAAGGGATGGGAAATCGATGAGAGTAAAATTCCACATACAGATAATAATGTTATAGTTCATCGATGTTCTACAGACTGGGGTCCAGCTACAAAATTATTAGGAGGCATTGAATGGTGTCAGATCAATAATATTAATCCAATTGGATTAATTACAATAGATGATGACACACTATTTGAAAATGTAGAAGTGCTAATTACCTCATTAATTGATGAAAGTATTAAAAAACCTAATCATGTAATTACTCGAGGAGCAATTAAGACTGTCCATCCACCGTATGCCCTTGGAAACGGATTACAGCACAATGTAAGAGATGATTATGCAGACGGAGTTGCTGGGTATCTAGGGGTTTATTATCCTTTTGAAAAATTTAACAATTCAATACCTTTTGAATTTTTAGATGAACTACCCGATGGTTTCTATTCAGAAGATGACGCTTACCTTGGGGCCTTAGCTTCAAAGTTAGGTTGTCCTACCTGGTCGGGCTCATATCAACCAGGTCTACGTGTGTTAGACCCGCACAGTGCGGTTGAATTTGGACTAGAGCAGGGCAGTGATAGAATTAAGAGGGAATCTGAATTATACACACACCTAGTCGAAGCGGGCTATCTACCCAACAACCACAGGTAATATAAACCTTTTTCTTTTTTACTATATAATTATAGCAAAATATTTTTCTAGTTAAAAAATATTTGTTATATTAGCTATAAATAAAAATAACATGGCAAAAAAGAAACAACAACTCCCGATTCACGTTAAGAACCCAAAAGTGGGCAAGCAATATTATTTTAGGTTTGCGGGCAGCATTGAAAGAGGCGTTCTAACTAAGAAAGACGATAAATTAACCGCCCATTATGGAGTTAACTGGTATACGTTAGAAGACCATAAGGGTATGAAATACCCTGTTTCCATTCACTGGATCGCTGACGACCCTAAACAAATTAGATATGTACAATAGAGAAGATTTTAAGAACTGGTTATTTATTGACATTGAAACTGTCAGCGCCACTCAAAATATCGATGAGTATGCAAAAGTATTAGGCGATAATGCATATGACCACTGGGCAAATAAGACCAAATACATTCGTCAAAATGACAGCACTCTAGTAGAAACAGATGACAAAGAATTGTATCAATCCCATGCTGCCCTTTATCCTGAGTTTGGGAAAGTAATAGTAATTACAGTTGGGCAAGTAAAGTTCGAAGACGAAACACCAGTTGCTAAAATCAGGTCTATTTATGGAGATGATGAAGCGACCGTCCTTCAGGAATTTACACAAATGATGGCAAAAATATTTCAAAGTAATGGTAATGTTAAATTAGTAGGGCACAATATTAAAGGATTTGACCTACCATATATTCTTAAAAAATGTATTGTGAATGGGGTGCCAATTCCTTATAAGTTGCAACTGCAAAAAATGAAACCTTGGGAAAACTGTTTATTAGATACTAGTGAAATTTGGAAATTCGGTACATATAGTGGAGGTGCATCTCTTAGTTTGATTTGTGACCTATTACAAATTCCATCTCCGAAAGAAAATATGTATGGTGGTGAAGTGACAGAGGCGTATTGGAGCGATAATCGCCTAGAAGATATTAAGGACTATTGTGAATCTGATGTAAAAGCAACTATGAACTTGATGTTGAAGATGTCGAATATGCCAATCATCGAGTAATTTTGTCAATGTGACAATTTTTGCAGTTTGGCACAGTTTTTGCACTATACTAGTCGAGCAAGTGCTCAAACAAGTTTAACTAAAAATAAAAATTTTACATTATGTTTTTTTACAATTCATCATTCGATAGATTAATCGACAAAATGCTAGAAAGAGAACCATTAAGTTGGGTTCAATCTAGTCACTATTCTAAAATGCCTATCATCTCTAAGGATGAAGATGGGTATGAAATTCAATTCACTCTTCCAGGATATGAAAAGGAAGATTTAGAAATCCTAATTGAAGACGAGTTTTTAACCATTAAGACGATAAAGCAGGATGAAAGTTTAAAGGTTGACAAGTTTGAAAAATCCTATTCTTTACCAGAAGATATTGACCATGATTCATGTAAAGCATCAATGAAAGCTGGTATTTTAACTATTACCCTGGATTTTAAAGAACCAGTGAAACCCAAATCTAAAAAAATAAAAATTAACTAAATTTTAACACTTTAATTTTTTTATTCATGATAAATGATTATATTTATAGAGTAATTTAAAAATAAATAAGTATGGAAGAATTTGAAGATATGTTTGAAGATCACGAAGATGAGATCTCAAAAATGCAACAAGAGGCAGATGCCCAAAAAATGATGGACACAATCAAAGATAGATTGGCTCGAACCAACTATAATGCGATCTTAAATTACGGTGTTGATGTTGACAAACTAGACCAACCTCAGGTGATTAAGGCCATTATTGGGGAGACTCTCAAATACTTTGAAGAGATTGAAGAATATGAAAAATGTTCTAAGTTAAAGAGCGTTCTAGAAGTGTTCTAAGTTATCTAACAGAATATTGAAGCCCGCTGTGTGCGGGCTTTTTAGGGTTTAAACTTTAACTGAATATATAATATAATAATAAAGTAATCATTATGAATGAAGATATACTAGAAAGAATTGCAATTGCACTTGAAAAGATTGCCGATTTAATGGAGGCCGAAGATCAGCGTAGACGTCGCAGGACTATTAATGAAATGAATGAAAAACGCCAACAAGATAGAGTTGATAGAAAGAACAAACGTCAAAGTCTACCAAAGGTCGATCCATCTAAAGTGAATAAGACCAAATAAATGAACCACTATCAATTACTTGGAGTTTCTCAAGATGCGGGAGAAGATGAGATAAAAAAAGCGTATCGTCAACAAGCAAAGGTACATCACCCCGACAGCGGAGGAGATGATGTTAAATTTAAGCAAATATCTGAAGCTTATCAAACTCTAAGTGACTCTGCAAAAAGACTAAAATATAATATCAGTATTGGTATTGCTAAGGATCCTTTACATCATTGGCAAAATCAGTTTTGGCGTGAATTTCCAGGTGGAGGTACTGGATTTAGTCAACAATTTGATAAAACTTACGGTTCTGAAGCAAAAGGACAAGATGTTAGAATTAGATTAAATCTGACAATGGAAGAGATATATTATGGCACTACTAAATATATCGATACTGGAGAAAACAAATTTAATGTCAAGGTTCCAAGGGGTATTAAAAACGGTGCTAAATTAAGAATTAAAGGTAAGGGTCGTCAACATCCTTATAATTCAACTGCTCCTCGAGGAGATGTAATGTTAATTATTCAGTGGATTATTAATCCAGAGTTGATAGTAAATGGAGATAGTATCTGGGTAGATGTGTCTTTACCCTTTTATGATATGATATTAGGCACTACTGTTAAAGTTAACACACCTCTATTTGAAACTGAAATTAATATTCCTAAAAATTCTTATGATGGCCAAATGCTAGAGATTAAAGGAATGGGAATGCCAATATATAATACAAATGAGTATGGTAAATTAATGGTAAAGCTCCATACAACCCCAGTTAAGTTAAGTAAACAGCAGCTAGAACTTATACAGAAAATAAAAGATTCAGTTAATGAGTGATTTAGAATATGATGGCCAACCAGAATTCAATCTCATAGATATGAGAGCAGCGATGATGGATATGATATATCGAGAAATTATGATCGATATTGATGGAGCAATCAAGGCTAAAACACCCATTAGTGAGAAAATAAATGCACTCAATACTGTATTAAAATACTTTGAAGCCAAAGAAGAATATGAAAAGTGTGGTAACATTAAAAAAATCATAGACGAAATACATGTTAATAATTCCAGTCGACAAAGGTAATATTGAAAAGGCTTTGAAAGCCTTCAAATATAAAGTAAATAAAACTAAACAAACTAAGAAACTTAGAGACTTAAAGGAGTTTAAAAAGCCATCTCTAGTTAAAAGAAAGCAACTTCAAAAGGCAAAATATATCCAAAGCAAATTAGACAATTCTTAATATCTTATCATTATATTTTTTACTATTAATTTAAACCCTATTAACGCTAGGTTAAATATATAATTATATGTTGAAAAATCCACATATTAACAAAAAAGAATATATTCGCATGGAAGATATAAGAAACGAGAAAGATTCTCTAATGCGTTCATCATATTACACAATTACCCGAAATTTCACAAAAACTATTAATAGATTTGTGGTGTTTAAGGAGGGCTCAAACTTAATAGAAATTCCACATGGCCTAGGACAAAGAAGTAAGTTTATAGACTTATTAATTGAATATTTTGAAGAGTTGGAAGAATATGAGAAGTGTGAAAAACTTCTTAAATTAAAAACGCTAATAATTGAAACCGGCGACTAAATATACACTAATATATGACTGGAGGTGAAAACCGTAAAATTAATCCTAAGAATGTTAAAATTCAGAAAGGACAACTAAAAGCAACTTTAAGGCAAAATCAAAAAAAGTATGTTGATAAAATAATTCACAACGATATTACATTTTGCCAGGGTCCTGCAGGAACTTCAAAGACATTTACCGCATGTTATGCTGCTTTGACTCTGTTAGCTGAAAAGAAAATTAGTAATATTATCCTATGTAAACCGATTCAAGAAGCGGGTGAAAAGCTGGGATTTTTACCAGGAGACGTACAGGAAAAGATTAATCCATATATGGAATCTTATATTTCTAATATGAACAAGATTATTGGAGTTGAAACTACACAAAGGCTAGTAGATTCAGGTATCATTCAGTTTAAACCCTTAGCCTTTATGCGAGGTGATACATATGACGATTCACTAATGATTTTAGACGAGGCTCAAAATAGTACGTTTAAACAACTAATGTTATTTGTGACCAGGATGGGTAAAAGTTCAAAGGTAATTGTAACCGGAGATGTTAGTCAATATGATATTACCAAGCAGAACATCGGCCTGGAATCCTTTATTAACCTAATGGATGGAATTAAAGGAATTGCTAATCATAAGTTTACAGATAAAGACATAGTTAGGGCTAAGATTCTACAGCATGTTGTAAAGAGATACGATAAGTGGAAATTAGATAATGATTAGTAAACTTTTTACTTAATTGTGATATAATATTATATTATTATAATCATATGAGTAAAGAAATTACATTAAAGTCAAGTTTTAAACAAGATCCTAACCTAATTGAAATTGGATTAGATGAAGCAGGTAGAGGTGCATTAGCAGGACCTGTTACTGTAGCTGCATGTATAATGCCACATGACTTTCAACATTCCTTAATTAAAGATTCTAAACTTTTATCAGGGCCTCAACGCGCAAAGGCGGTTGAACTAGTTAAAAAACACGCAATCGCTTATCATGTAGAACATGTACCTGTTTCGGTGATTGAAGATACTAATATTTTAAAAGCTACTATGTACGGCATGAAAAGATGTTTAGACGAAGTCAATAATCAAGTAGACAAGATTGATTTTATCCTGGTCGATGGCGATCAATTTCACGGCTGGAATGGAGTTTCATTTGAAACCGTAGTTGGTGGAGATAATAAATATACTTCAATTGCCGCTGCTTCAATCTTAGCTAAAACTAGCAGAGATGGCTTAATGAAACAATTGAGTGAACAGTCAGAGTTTTTTGAATATGGCTGGAACTCAAACAAAGGCTATGGCACCAAACAACATACAGATATGATTAAAGAAAAAGGAGCCTCTGAACACCATCGCGAGAGTTTTATCTCACATTTATTAACTTCAACTGGGCAGCTGTTTTGAAAAATTTAATTTACGGTGTTTTACTATTCGCAATGGGACAAGCAATGATTTGGTTTCAAACCAACGGTCAGTTTGTATGGCCCTGGTTTAAAAGAAATCCTATACTGTTATCAATAACAGGAGGTACTATTATTTCGTACATGTTTATTAAAGCCACTGCATTTATTGCTAGTTATTATGACGGGCTAATTTGGCCCGGTAGGTTTATTGGTTTTTCAGTTGGAATGCTTTCATTTGCATTTTTAACACATCATATTTTAGGTGAGAGTATTACGCCTAAAACAGCAGTCTCTTTAATTCTAGCAATTGCCTTAATTAGCGTTCAATTATTTTGGAAGTAAACTTTAACAAAACTTTAACAATTAATTTAACCCTGGATTTTTTAGTTTCAGGGTTTTTTGTTATATTTACTAAGTATTAAATTAAAGACTAATGGAAAATATATTAAAACTTGAAGAAGGGCATACCAGGGAGATGCTTTATAGGGCCCCTTATTTTGCAAACATGCTATGGACAAGTGTTTCAGAAATTCAATCATTTTTAAAAAAAAGGCCAGATTTTAAATTTGGAAAGGGAGGTTCTATAATAACCCAAGACGATTATGAAGCGCGTTCTTTAAAAGATCTTAGAAATTCTTCAATTGAAACCTTAAAAAAATTCACTGATACTAGATACACTCCGATGGCATCCATAAGGGCTATTGAAAAGTTCAAAGAGTTTAAAAAAAATAATCCTAATTTTAAATATGATACTGTGTATGAGTGCACCTACCCTGAAAGAAACAAAATAGATTTATTAAGAGAGCATCCTGAAAGCAATGCTTCCTTTTTTGATAGACTAGTAAGGGAATGTCACAATGTTGCTCAAATAGCAGTTGAGTTATCATATCATCCAGGAACATGTTGGGTTACTAAAGAAGAAGACCAGGCCTTGCGAGATAACGGATATGTAACAAATCGCCCTTTAGGGTGGAAAGTTGCATATATAGAATGTGGAATAGAAGCTAAAAGATATGGAAACTGCGTTAATTGTAAATGAAACATATTCAATAAATTTTATATAAATATAGTATGATTGCACTTAAAAAATACGTTAATGAAAATAATATAAAAAAAGTAGGAATTACCAGGCTCTATAAAGGAATATTAACCAACATCTCAACATCAACAAACCCAGGGCCCGTAGACATTCATTACCTTTATAAATTTTTATCTGAGGTGTGCGGAGTAGAAGTTCACATAATAAACATGACTTCTACTACTCATTCTGAATTATATAAAGTTGTTCACTATTCAGAAATAAATTTAAACGAATACGACCTATTAATATTTCAACCATATTACATAGGTGTCTTCGGCGGAGTGTGGGAAGAATATCAAATAGATTATTTTGATAAGTTTAATAGAGAATATGAGGGAACTTCTATGATCTTGTATAATGACCCAAACATTCCATGGATGAATCCTTATGATATTATAGTTAATAGAAATAAGAATAAAGTTTTAATAGATAAAAAAATACAACTAATTAGTAAAACTCAAAAGGATGTTGAAATTTTTAATTCTAAGAAAATAATTGCACTGTTCGTTGGTAAAAATTATTCTAAATATGTTGATCTTTCAAAAAAATCTAAACATGATGTCTGGCCTGAAAATCACATGAAAATAGATTTAGTAAACTATATTATATTTCATGAATTTAATAAGAAAAAAACAACCTCAAGTTTATTTGAAATAGAACCGAGTTTAGAAAAAAAGTATGACATATTTTATTTTGGATCAGATAGAAAGGGTTCAAGATCTAAAAAATTAAATATGTTATTTAAAAATGATAAAATCATTAAAAAGTTATGGGTTGGATATGATCCGGGATACGAAAATACAATTTTTCATAAAAAGCAAAAAAGAAATGTTTTACATAAGTTTGCAAATGAATCTCTATGTTCTCTTGTGATCGGTGACGATGCACATGATGATAATATGTTAACGTATCGTGTTTTTGAGAATGCGTTGATGAGATGCCTTTCTATGATACATTTATCATACGATACTAAAAGGTCTTTATTTAAAGATGAAGAATTAAAAAAATACACGTATTTTTCAAATACTGAAGAACTTATAAATAACATTAAAGTTTTGAGATCTGACTCTTCACTTTATTTAAGATTAATTGAAAAACAGTATGAAGAAGTTGAGAACATGGGTAAAAACTTTAATTAATTTAACAAAACTTTAACAATTAATTTAACCCTGGATTTTTTAGTTTCAGGGTTTTTTGTTATATTTACTAAGTATTAAATTAAAATAGAATGGAAATAGCAGAACAAATTAAACAGGTTAGAGAAATTGTAGAAAAGTTTTACGAACAAAATATCGCATGGTCATTTGGAACACCTAATTATACGCCAGATCAAAAAGACCACATAATTAATATTGGCACTTCAATCCTATGTACTAAGTGGAATGTAGGCTATTCGGGAGGTGGTTTCGTACAGGCTGTAGTAGATAATGATTTAATGAAAGCAATCGGCGCGGCAGATTCAACTAATGTTCAAGCACTTAAGTTTTATTGCCAATTACTCTATAACACAGCAAAGCCTCAAACTCTATGATTCTATCCTACCAGGAACGAATTGACAGAATATTAAATACTAATCATATCGTACTGGTAGATGATTGGAGTGTTCATCAAGTTGAAGGCATTTATCCACTTGGCAGTGTAATATTTATAGATATAGGCGGAATCAAATATCAAGACACTGAAGTGATGACACTAGAAGAAGCGGGTAAAGGCAGTATGTTTTATTATGATGTCTTACAACTTCTCAATATAAACTATTAATCAAATACTAATATAATATACATGGAAGCAAATTACGGTTATTGTTGTATTAACCTTACACTGGGCGAAAAGCGCGGAATCAAGGTGGGTCGCAAAATGATAAAAAGAACTTTTCAAGCCAAGGGCGCTAAATACGCTGGTGAACTAGCAGAAGCTAATCTCAGGGATATGATAGAAATTATCAAGTGGAATCATCAACAAGGAATTACACTGTATCGTATGTCCAGTTCTATGTTTCCATGGATGTCAGAATACGAACTAACTGATTTACCTAATTGGCAAACTATTCAAAACTTATTAAAGGGTGCTGGTGCTCTAGCTAAAAAATACAACCAGCGACTAACATTTCACCCAGGCCCATTCAACGTATTGGCCAGTCCATCTGAAAAAAATGTTGCAAAGGCGGTTCGAGAACTAGACCAACATGCATTTATTATGGATGTAATGGGACTACCTCAATCTCCTCATGCTGCAATTAATATACATGTCGGTGGTACTTATGAAGACAAAGAAGCCACTAAGCACAGGTTTGCAGAAAACTTTAAGCGCCTAGCTCCTTCAACACAAGCTCGTCTAGTGCTAGAAAATGATGACAAAACAGCGCAATATTCTGTACAGGATTTATATGACATACACTTACTAACCGGTAAAACACCTGTTACCTTCGACTATCATCATCACTGGTGTTACGAAGATCCAATGCCAGAAGAAGAGGCTTTAAAGCTTGCTGCTAAAACTTGGCCTACTGGTGTTAGACAGCTATGTCATTATTCTTCATGTAAACAAATATATGAAGACGCTAGTCAAGGTAACAAACGTGCACATGCTGACTATGTTTATGATGAAATTAAAACCTACGGCATGCCTCTAGATATAGAACTAGAAGCAAAGGCAAAAGAACTAGCTCTAGTTAAATATCAGCAACAATATTTAGAACCGATTTTAAGTTAATATATAAACTATGAAATTTATAAAGACATTTGAAGATTGGAACGAAGTTTCACCAGAATTAAAAGCACATTTAGATGAAGGCTTAGACCTAACAAATTCATTTTTTAGATTAGGCAGTGATGCGTATTCTAAACTATTTGAAGAGGTAAA
>P_2C_Liq_1_UnCtyDRAFT_1000142_pt1 | contig 29944 bp, 29 predicted proteins | sample Pon2CUnioCityCA_2_FD_10234 | JGI IMG/M metagenome (IMG submission 10234) | reverse complement strand
TGTAGAGATCAACTTAATGAACTAATTGATTTTTTAAATTATAGTTAAAGCGCCACTTGAAAGTGGCGCTTTTTTTATGCCTCATATTTTTTAAAGGTTGCAACAATAAAATCTTTGAAGCATTTAATGGTTCTTTTTAGTATTATAGATATCTTGTAGCTATGAATTCATTTCTCAAATCTGTAACAGAAAACCTTGTACATAAAGGGTACGATTTACACCAGTGCACTTATGTAGTACCTAGTAGACGAGTGGCCACTTTTCTTAATAAGATCATTGCCCAATCCTCTACACGGCCATTTTTTGAACCCGTCATACATAGTGTAGAAGACTTTATAAGTCATGTAGCACAGCTTGAAATTGCTCCAGATATTAATCTGCTATTTGACTTTTACTCCAGTTATACTGCTGTTGAAGATGTAGAACATATAGATTCTATTGATGAATTCATAACTTGGGCACCTACTATTCTAAAAGACTTTAATGAAATAGATCGGTTTTTAGTAGAACCTGAAGATTTCTTTAATTACTTAGGAAATTTAAAGGAACTAGAAAAAGAGCACTGGTCTATTCTAGAGCCTAAAACTGAAATGGTAAAGAAGTACTTGTATTTCTGGAGTAGACTGCATAATTATTATAATGAATTTACCGCAGATTGTATAAAAAAAGAAGTCGTTTATCAAGGTCTGGCATACAGGATCGCTTTCGCGAAAGCGAAACAAAAAGCATCTCTTTATACTGCTGAAAAACCATTAATTTTTCTAGGTCTTAATGCCCTAAATAAATCTGAAGAAGAAATTATACAGATTTTCTTAGAAGAAGGATCCAGCCATATATACTGGGATAATGATCGCTATTTTACAGATAACAAATACCATGAAGCTGGAAGATTCCTGAGAAAATATCGAGACAAATGGCCTTATTATAATACATCTGAATTCTCGATTAGTTCCAATAATTATGAGCGAGAAAAAAACATCTCTATTATAGGAGCTTCTGGAGCTATAGCAATGTGTCAAGTAGCTGGAAAGATTATTCAAGAACTGCTCGATAATAATGAAGAGCTCGATAAAACCGCCTTAGTACTAGCTGATGAAGCCTTACTGTTACCTGCTCTAAGTGCTGTGCCAGATGGAATAAAACATTTAAATATCACCATGGGGTTAACGCTAGATAAGACTCCTATAGCCAGCTTTTTTAACCAGCTTATAAAGTTAAAAATTACAAGTAATGAGCATGGTTTTTACTATAGAAATGTAATTGAAATTTTAGAATCTCACTTTGCATCTATTATAGATTCTAGTTCTAGTAAGGCATTACTTGAAATCATTCATAAAGATAATTTAATATATATCCCACATCGATTTGAGCCATCTACAGGAAACTCCAGATTTATATCTCAACTATTTAAAACCATCACCACAGCTCAGGAACTGGTAGATTTTATAAAACAAATATGCCATTTGCTCCAATTAAAACTTATTGAAGATAGTTCCCGTAGACTAGAACTGGAACAGCTACTAGGCATTAATAGCGTAATAGAACAGCTCTCCAGTATTTTAACAAATAAAGTAACCATCACTGACCCTAAAACCATTCAGTTTCTCTTTAAACAACTTTTACCACAACACAAACTGGACTTCATAGGAGAACCTATAAAAGGACTTCAGGTCATGGGATTACTGGAGACTCGGGCACTGGATTATGAAAACATTATTATGCTCTCTTTAAATGAAGGTATATTACCTGCTGGGAAATCTACAGCATCCTATATTCCTTATGACATGAAGGTAAAGTATGGATTACCTACTTATACTGATAAGGATAGTGTTTATGCGTATCACTTCTACAGGCTATTACAACGTTGCAAAACAGCTCATCTTATTTACAACTCAGAAACCAACAGTCTAGGTGGTGGAGAAAAAAGCAGATTTTTAATGCAACTAGAAACTAGCGATGTTAAGGATCATGTTTTGAAAAATCAAATTTATGCTAATAAAGTTGAAACTACCCGTAATAGAGAACTCTCCATTCCTAAAGATGAATTCTATTTTAATAGAATGAAGCAAATTGCTGTTTCTGGGTTTTCACCGTCTGCTATAACCAGTTACATTTATAACCCCATAGAGTTTTACCGAAGTAAAATCCTTAAAATTAACGAAGCTGATGAAGTAGAAGAAAACATGGCCGCAAATACTATGGGAACCATGATACATAAAGCTCTAGAATCTTTGTACCAACCTTATACCAATCATATACTAAAAACAGAAGATATGAAGGCCATGCGTACTAGAGTAGATAAAACCATAAAGCAAGCATATCTTAACAGTTATAAAACCACTCAAGAACCACAAGGTAAAAACAACATCATGTATGAGGTGGCAAAACATTATGTACATAAAATGATCTCTTATGACCATGAACTCATTAATAATGGGCATGAATTAATCATAAAAGAACTAGAGGTGCGGTATTCCACCACTATTTTTATAGAAAATATAGGGGAAATAAAACTACACGGTGAAGTGGACCGTATCGATGAACTGGATGGAGTCCTGCGGATCATAGATTATAAGTCTGGTATGGTTAATAAGAGCAATGTAGGTTTAAAACCTGATGAGTATGAACCTTTAATAACAGACTATGAGAAATCTAAAGCCTTTCAAATACTCATGTATGCTTATTTATACTCAAAGAACAATACTTTTACAGAGTGCAGTCCAGGAATCATAAGCTTTAAGAACTTCAAGGCAGGCTTTATTCCTTATCAAATCAAGTTAGGTACTTATAGACCTCAAATAGTAGGTGAAAAAGAACTGGCAAATTTTGAAGAACAACTTCATCATATTATAGAAGAGCTTTACAACCCAGATATACCATTAACAGAACCTAGTTAAAATGACCATAATAGAGAACCATGTTTACCATAGAGCTGGTAAAAAACCCATTCTACTAGACTACTATATTCCCCTAAATGGGAACAAGTGCCCTATTATAATCTTTGCGCATGGTTATAAAGGTTTTAAAGATTGGGGTGCGTGGTCATTAATGGGAAAGGAGTTTACAAAAGCTGGTTTATGCTTCATAAAATTTAATTTCTCTCATAATGGAGGAACCGTTGATCAGCCCATAGACTTTCCAGATCTAGAGGCGTTCGGCACTAATAATTATAGTAAAGAGTTAGATGACCTAGGTGATGTAATGGACTGGATTATTTCAAACTTAAAAAACGAATTAAGAGTTGATACCTCTTTACTATATCTCATAGGTCACAGTCGCGGTGGTGGAATATCTATATTAAAAACCGCAGAAGACTCGCGTATTAAAAAGCTGATCACTCTGGCCAGTGTTTGTGATTTTGGAGAGCGTTTCATAAACGCTGGTGATTTAGAACAATGGAAAAAAGATGGTGTTAAATATGTGACTAATGGGAGAACTAAACAGGAAATGCCGCATTTTATTCAGTTTTATGAAGATTATATTCAACATAAAGAACGTTTAAACATCAAATCTGCCAGCCAGAACATAAACATACCTCATCTAGTAATTCATGGCGATGCAGACACATCAGTTTCTGTAAATGAAGGGCAAAAGATCCATAGCTGGAATAAAAAAAGTAAATTAAAAATTATAGAAGGTGCAGATCATGTTTTTAATGTAAAACACCCGTGGAATAAAGACAGCTTACCTCAAGAGTTTAATGAGGTCATTACTGCATCTATAAAGTTTCTAAAACAAAAAACCGATCATAGCTGATCGGTTTTTAAAATAATCGTGGAGAATACCGGATTCGAACCGGTCACCTCTTGCCTGCCAGGCAAGCGCTCTAGCCAAATGAGCTAATCCCCCAAAAATTAATGATCAAATATAAAGCAATACTTCCATAGATTATCAAACTGCAAAACCTATTTTAAACATGTCTTCTATAGCCTCTATTAACCCAAAAGATATTTTAAAGCTCGCTATTCCTGCCATTATTGCTGGAATAGCTGAACCTTTAATAAGCCTTACTGACGTGGCTATAATAGGAAATATGGAAACTAATGCCGTAGAGAGCCTGCTCGCTGTAGGCCTAGTAGGTTCATTTCTTAGCGCCATTATCTGGACGCTAGCACAGACTAAAACTTCTATTTCTAGTATAGTCTCAAATGCACTAGGCAGTAACAATCTTAATAATATACACACTCTTTTACCACAAGTGATATGGATTAATATCCTTCTAGGAATAGGGATCTATGTAGTTACTGCACCACTAGCGTCTTGGATTTTTACTCAGTATAATGCGCAAGGAACAACCTTAAAGCTATCCGTCAGTTATTACCAGGTTAGAGCGCTAGGATTCCCACTCACCTTAAGTGCCTTTGCTATTTTTGGGATATTTAGAGGTATACAGAACACCTCTTGGGCCATGATTGCTAGTTTATGTGGTGCGGCTGTTAACATCTTACTCGATTACCTCTTAGTATATGGGATAGAAGACCTTATTCCAGCTTATGGCGTGGTAGGAGCTGCTTATGCAAGTCTAGTAGCACAATTAGTGATGTTACTCATTGCTTTATTTTTTCTATATCAGCACACACCTTTTCAACTTCATGCTCTTAAAAGGAATGCGCACCCTAAACTTAAAAAACACATTTCACTAACGGTAAATTTCTTTCTAAGAACAGTAGCAATTAATATTGCCATCTTTTTATCTTATAGATATGCTGCTGGATATGGAGCATCACATGGAGCCACGCATGCTATCCTTATGAACATCTGGTTATTTTTCTCCTTTTTTATAGATGGTTTTGCAAATGCTGGAAACGCCATAGGTGGAAAATTATTAGGCTCAAAAGACCTCAACGGACTTCAATATTTAGGAAAAACTACGACTAAATATGGAGTGATCATTGCACTGATTCTAGTCACAATTTGTGCCTTGTTTTACTCCTTCATAGGTCATCAGTTTACTGATGATAGTACTGTTTTTAATCTTTTTATGAGCACCTTCTGGATCGTGTTACTCATGCAACCCATTAACGCTGTGGCATTTGTCTTTGACGGGATTTTTAAAGGTTGGGGAGAAGCTCCCTATTTGCGTAACGTGCTCATTATTCTAACCGCAGCCGTTTTTATTCCTACGCTACTCATCTTTGATTACTTCGACTTTGAACTTAAGGCTATTTGGATCGCTTTTACGTTCTGGATGCTGGGCAGGGCTGCTGTTCTTACTTTTAAATTTAAAGATCGCTTACGTTCCATGGAAAATTAAAAGAGTCGTTATTACGTTTTCGCGAAAGCGTATATTTTACAATATCTTTGCCTTAAAATAACACCATGTTTCAATTACTCATAGAAGACAACTGGTTCATCAAACTATCCCGATTTATGGGTGGTTCGGGAATATTTTTAGTGATTGCTATCATTTTAATGGTCGTAGTAGGTTATAACAAATGGAAATCAAGAAGATGAAAAAAGTAAGAATTACTAAAGAGTTCACCTTTGAAACAGGTCATGCCTTATATGGTTATGATGGTAAATGTCGTAACGTGCATGGCCATAGCTATAAACTAGCGGTGACCGTAATCGGGACGCCCATAGATGATATGGGAAATGTAAAGCACGGAATGGTGATCGACTTTACTGATCTTAAAAAAATCGTTAAAGAAGAAATCGTAGACCCATTTGACCACGCTACCGTATTTAATAAAAACACGCCGCACGTGGAACTGGCTCGAGAACTTTCTGATCGTGGTCACGAGGTCATCCTAGCAAATTATCAACCTACTAGTGAAAATATGATTCTAGATTTTGCTGATAAAATCAAAAACCGACTACCAGATAATATTGAGTTATTTTCTCTAAGACTGCGTGAAACAGAAACTAGCTATGCAGAGTGGCATGCTAGTGATCAGGAGTAAACTTAAAATTAATTTTCCTTTTATTAAATAGTCAACTCCTTGGAACAACCTTTGTCCTCTTGGATATTTCGATTCAAAGAAAAAAATTACGTCATGTCATTGTATTTAATGACTAGCTACTTATTAGTAACGATTAATAGTTAACTAATAACTGATCCACTGACAACTAACTAAACCCAATCCTTAGGATTCTTCAAAACCTCTAACATTTCCTCTTCAGGAGAATCAGCTTCTGGATGATGATCATAACGCCATTGCACATGTGCTGGTAAACTCATTAAAATACTCTCGATACGACCATTAGTCTTTAAACCAAATAAAGTTCCCTTATCATGAACTAGGTTGAATTCTACATAACGTCCACGACGTATTTCCTGCCAGTCTCTTTGCGCAGCTGTATAAGAAAGTGATTTTCTTTTTTCTACAATAGGTACATAGGCTTCTAGAAAATGAGTCGCCATATCCATTTGAAAAGCGAGCCAGTCTTCCATACTGAATTGCTCGCTGGTTTTACAATAATCATAAAAAAGACCACCTATGCCACGAGCTTCTCCACGATGTGAATTATGGAAGTATTCGTCGCATTTCTTTTTAAAAACAGCATAATCTGCTACTTCATGACGGTCACAAACGGTTTTACAAACCTGATGAAAATGCACAGCATCTTCCTGATATAAATAATAAGGTGTCAAATCTAATCCACCACCAAACCAAGAATCCACCACTGTACCATCTTTATCATACATTTCAAAGTACCTAAAGTTAGCATGCACCGTAGGCACTTGCGGACTCACAGGATGAATCACTAAACTCAATCCGGTAGCATAAAAATCTACATCACCTACTTTAAAATAGGATTGCATCGCTACCGGCAGTGGTCCATAAACTTCACTAATATTTACACCACCTTTTTCAAATACAGCTCCATTTTCTATCACTCTAGTAAAACCGCCGCCGCCTTCTTCACGCTGCCACTGGTCCTCTTGAAAAGTGGCCGTACCGTCCACTTCTTCTAGTTTCAAGGTAATCGTGTTTTGAAGTTCTTTAATGAATGTATAAAACTGCGTCTTCATCATGAAAGATTGATTTGTGGATTCTTACCATCAGGTAGTTGTAGGTTCTCTTCTTTAATCATTTCCTCCAGTGTCGCTCGAGAAGCCGCTGTTACTGAAAATGGTAACACGAGAATCACTCCTAGAATAGGAATAAATAGCATCAACATAAAAATAGTACCTATCCCTATAGCAATACCTCTATTGCGTTTTACAAAATTGACACTATCTCTATATTTAAAATGACGTTCTAAGGTGTAATCCATATTTCCAAAACCAGCATAATAGGCCTGAACCACAAAGGCAAGAATCGTGAAAAAGATTCCTACTACAGGAATAAAACTCAATAGCAATAATGGAATGGTAATGCTAAATTCATACAGAATATTACGCAAGTTAATGCGTACCGCACGCCATAATTGTTCCATGTTTGTAGTCTCACGGTGCTGCACATGATTTCTCGCTTGCGGATAAAAATGTTTCTCAATACGCTCAGATACTGGAGACATGAACGGTGCACTTAATGCCATCACTGCATGTTTGTACAAAATAAATCCTAGTAAAATGATGGATATAGCACTGATCCATACAGCAACATCATGAAAAGTTTCTTTTCCCCATTCCCAGGTCCATAAACGGTCTATAAGATTTGCTAGGTTATCTGATAATCCATAAGCTGCGAGTACTACCATAGCAGCCACAAAAAAGCTAATCGCCATAGGCACCATAAAAAATTGCCACAACTTAAGTTTGCCTATGAGTGCAAACCCATCTGCATAAGCTTTGAGACCCTTTATGATGTTTTTAAACATGTCTAATATTCTTTTACTGCATCTACAAATGCCTGAGCATTAGGCACAGGAATGTTAGGTAAAATACCATGCCCTAGGTTAGCTACAAATTTATCTTTACCAAATTCGTCTATCATTTGCTTCACCATTTTCTTAATCGTTGCTGGTGGCGAGAATAAACGCGATGGATCAAAGTTACCTTGTAGTGTAATGTTACCACCTGTGAGGTAACGCGCATTACGTGCACTACAAGTCCAGTCCACACCTAGTGCGCTAGCGCCACTTTTTGCCATATCGCCTAGAGCAAACCAGCATCCTTTCCCAAAAACGATGACCTCAGTCTCTGGTTTTAACGCATCTACGATTTGCTGGATATATTTCCAGGAAAACTCTTGATAATCTACTGGAGATAACATACCACCCCATGAGTCAAAAACTTGTACCGCATTAACGCCATGTTTTACTTTTAATTTCAAGTAAGCGATGGTAGTATCTGTGATGCGCTGTAGTAATTCATGCGCCGCTTCTGGTTGTGTGAAACAAAATTCCTTTGCTTTATCAAAGTTTTTACTTCCTTGACCTTGTACACAGTAACACAATATAGTCCATGGTGATCCTGCAAATCCTATGAGCGGCACCTCATCATTGAGTTCTTGCTTAGTTAGATCTATGGCTTGCATGACATAACTTAATGAATCTGCCACATCTGGAACTACTACTCTATCGAGATCTGCTGCGGTTCTTATGGGGTTAGGCAACCATGGCCCTACACCATTTTTCATCTCTACTTCTATGTTCATAGCTTGTGGTATCACAAGAATGTCAGAGAAAAGAATTGCAGCATCTGTACCTATTTGTTTAATAGGCATAACGGTAATTTCAGTGGCGAGTTCTGGAGTTTGACACCGTGTAAAGAAGTCATATTTTTCCTTTAGCTTCATGAAATCTGGCAAGTATCTTCCTGCCTGTCTCATCATCCATACCGGTGGGCGTTCTACGGTTTCTCCTTTAAGTGCTCTTAAAAATAAGTCGTTTTTAATCATTGAGTAATGCTTTTACAGCGGTGACTATAGTGTTTTCTACCGTGGCTTTTGTGGCTACTTTTATGTTTTGTGTGTACATTCTAGCCGCTGTAGCTGTTGTTTCTCCTATACATATAGCAAGATGGAGGTTTTGTGGATTCGCTTTCGCGAAAGCGTGAACACCACGAGGACTGTAGAACATAACGGCGTCAAAAATACAATCAAATGACTTTTCTACCATCACAGATTCATAGACTTTTACCTCTTCAAAACTTATTTGTGTCGATAAAAGTGCCTGCGGTAACTCATCACGACGTTGCGCACCACAGAAAAAAGTGAAATGTAAGTGCTTAAAATGATCCATGATATGCTGCGCAAGATCAGTAGAATACTCTTTAATCACTGCAACATTAAAACCTAATTCTTCCAGTTTTAAGCCTGTTTTAGAACCTACTACATAAACATTTTTCACTGAGTTCTTGTAGTCTAATAAAGCAGGAATCGCATTTGAGCTACTTATGATAACGTGTTCTAGCGGTTGTTTCTTTATATTAAATTCTAAGTTTTTAATTTTTAGAACATTAAAATGGGCTAGAGATATTCCAGTGGCTAGTAATAACTCTGACTGCGCAGGAGTGAGTAATTTTGTAGAAAGGATGCGTTTAGAGGTAATCAATTTAAGTTTTTAATCCACTATTTAACAATATATGAGCTCTGCAAATAATAGAAATACAATTCAAAAATAAAACTAATCCATAGAGATTAGGGTTTAAACACCTTAAAATTATACCTAAATATAAGTTGTAAACTATTGTTTACTAGTTAAACAATGATCTCTCTGTGGTCATCTTAAATGGAACAGTTAAAACTAACAATTTTTTAATTGGATACAGGTAATTATCATTATGGCAAGCCATCTAGGTGTTTTTTATTTAAAAAACTTCTCAATAGAAAGATATTTTAAAATTTTTGTAGGATCTTTATCTCCGAAAAGAGTAAAATTAAGTTATACATGGAATTACCATCATTCCTTCACGAACTCACTAGTGATGAAAACACGCCTAGTATTGAGTACGCAGAAGAGATATTTAGCCTTTTAGAAACAACTAAGTTTCGTAAGAAGGAAACTATACTGCATTTAGGAGATACCGCTACAAAAATCTTTTTTGTTAAAAAAGGTATTTTAAAAGCTAGTATTATAGATGATAAAGGCAATTTAAACCCTATAAGGTTTGTGTCTGAGAATAACACCATAACATCTATTATGAGTTTTTTAGAGCAAAAACCTTCATCTATTCAAATAGATTGTGTTGAAAACTCAGAATTGTTAGTTTTTAAGTATGAGGATTTTGAATACATGAACAAATTATATTCGGGACTAGCACCGGCGTTTCATAAAATGATGTTACGTAATAATAATGAGCTTCTTGATGAGAAATCTAGAATGATCACTAGAGATGCTACTACAAGGTATTTAAGATTTCTTGAGAATTACAAAGACATAGCTCACCGCTTACCTCTTAAAGATGTCGCTTCTTTCTTAGGAATAAGACAGCAATCTTTGAGTAGACTGCGTAGTAAATTAGAGTATCAGAGTTGAACCTTGATTTTACTTTAACTTATCTTTGCTGTTCTAAACTATAGATAGGTATGGTATTATCCATGACAGGATATGGGAAAAGTGTCACACAACTTACCCAAAAAAAAATCACGGTAGAAATAAGGACTCTTAATAGTAAGAATCTAGATCTTAACATGCGTTTATCAAACGCTTATAAAGAAAAAGAGTTACCATTAAGACAGCTAGCAGCTGCACACTTATCTCGTGGTAAAGTAGATTTTGCAATACACGTAGAAAAAACCGGTGTAGATCATACTGCTACATTAAATACTCAGGTGCTCGAATCTTATATTATTCAATTGCGTTCTGTAAATGGCATTCATCTGCCAGGTAGTACTCAAGATGGTAAATTACTTGAAATAGCTTCAAGATTCCCAGATGTATTTGCCACAGAAGTAGAAAACGTTTCTAAAGAAGAGTTCAGTGCTATTGAAAAAACAGCAATTGAAGCGCTTAAAGCAGTGAGTCAGTACCGTAAAGATGAAGGAGAAACACTTTTCAAGGAATTCATTTTAAGAATTGAAAATATTAGTAACTTACTTAATGAAGTAATAGCGGTAGACCTAACTAGGTTATCAGATATACGCACTAGACTAGAGAAAGCAGTAAGCGATATCAAGGAAAAGGTAGATGAAAACAGGTTTGAACAAGAGCTTATATTCTATCTTGAGAAATATGATATTACTGAGGAAAAAGTACGTTTAAAAAATCACTTAGACTACTTTAAAGAAACCATGAATTCTAAGGAGTCTCAAGGAAAAAAGCTAGGCTTTATTAGTCAAGAAATAGGGCGCGAGATCAACACCATAGGTAGTAAAGCAAATCATGCTATCATGCAACAATTAGTGGTTCAAATGAAAGACGAGTTAGAGAAAATAAAAGAACAAATGCTGAACGTATTATAATGAGCGCGCAACCTAAACTTATCGTCTTCAGTGCGCCATCTGGTGCAGGAAAAACCACACTAGTTAGACATCTATTAGGAATTAAAGATCTTAATTTAGCCTTCTCCATATCAGCCGCATCCCGTGAGGCTCGTGAAGGAGAAATAGACGGTGTGCATTACTATTTTTTAGGCATACCTGAATTCAAAAACCGCATAAGAGCAAACGATTTTATTGAATTTGAAGAGGTCTATAAAGACCAGTTTTATGGAACTTTAAAAAGTGAAGTGGAACGACTCTGGAGCGAAGGGAAAAATGTCATTTTTGATATAGACGTAGTAGGTGGATTAAGATTAAAAAATAAATTCCCAGAGCGCTGTATCTCTATTTTTGTAAAACCACCATCAATAAACGAGTTACAAAAACGACTCAAAAACCGTAAAACAGAAACTCCAGAAAAAATAGCCATGCGTGTCGCAAAAGCGAGTACTGAAATGGCTACGGCTCCACAATTTGATCTCATTATTAAAAACGACGACCTGGAAACTGCTAAGAAACAAGCTGAAGATGCAGTGCGAGGTTTTATTCATAAAAGAATAGGTGTACATGAAGAGGAATAACATAGGGCTATATTTTGGCACATTTAATCCTGTGCACATAGGTCATCTTGCTATTGCAAACTATTTAATAGAAAACAGTAACCTAGATGAAATCTGGATGGTGGTAACACCACATAATCCACATAAAAAAAAGTCCTCATTACTAAATGATTACCAGCGCTTGCATATGGTTCATATTGCAACTGAAGATTATTTAAAAATTAAAGATAGTAGTGTAGAGTTCCATTTACCTCAACCTAATTATACTGTAAACACACTAGCACACCTGACAGAGAAATATCCAGATAATGAATTTACACTCATTATGGGCGAGGATAATCTGAAAAGTCTTCATAAATGGAAAAACTACCAGGTCCTTCTAGAAGAGTACCATATTATCGTTTATCCTAGAATTTCAAAAGGCACCATTCCCGAGGACTTATTAAACCACAAGAGCGTGACTAGAATAGATGCGCCCATCATGGAAATATCTTCTACCATGATACGTAAAGCTATTAAAGAAGGTAAAGACCTGCGCTACTTCATGCACCATAAAGTACAAGAATATGTAGAAGAAATGAATTTTTATAAATAGTTTGTGAGTAAAAAGAACTAGAAAGAATGCTATAGGCAAAGTCATAAATTTTGAACAGCACTATTCCTTTAACAAACGAACTGATTATCGCTCTAATGATGATAATAAAACAAAAACCGCCTGCAATCTCAATAGATCCACAGACGGTTTTCAACCAACCAATATTTTTACCTATTTCTTAAGAACTCTACTAACATCTATTATTCTAGATTTACTAGTCGTGTTCTTCAATTGAATGTATCCTCTACCTTTAAATTTATAAGTTATTCCAGAGGCCACATGATGCAGTTCTATCGTGTTTTCATTAATAACGTAAAGGTCAAAAAAATCATTGCCTATAAAATCATAATCAAGCGTTAAATGCTTGTTAATTGAACCAGGAGTAACATCTTCTACCTCATACTTACCTGTATAATCCCAGAACAGACTACTATAATTCAGACCATTATGATCTGTAGAACTATAAAACACGTCACCATTAAAACCAGGATGAAACTGTAGATAGTTCTCTTGATCAAAATCATTAAGTGCGCCTACATTACTTGTATAAACCTTTTCCCAAGCGCGATATTCCTGTAAGAAATACTGAATATTATCATAGAACAACTGGTCATAGTTAAAATTATTACGATTATATCCATCTAAAAAGTAAACGGTTCCACGATGTAAATCGATCATTTTAATTCTATTAAAAGTTAAGACCACAACCTTAAAATCATGCAAACCATCAATATCATGCAATATAGAGACTTGATTATTCAATATTTGATAACTACCTACATCTAGCCCTAGTCCTGCACCAGCACGACCTACCCCAACAAGGTTATTATTTGCATACAAAGTACCGAAGTCAAAGCTTATCGTAAAGGCACGAGTCATAAAAGGAATATCTGGAGATCCTTGCGTACTGTTCAAATCTACATACCATAACTCTTGATTACTTAAAACCTCATGAAGCGTTAGTCTATTATCAGGACCATCACCTACAATCACTTCTGTTGAACAACTTGCGATAGTTACCGCAATGAACAGGCTTCCTAAAATTTTGTAAAATGTTCTCATAACGCTCATATATATTAATTACTACAACGTTTGCGAAAAGCGTTCCAAGTCCATAAGTAACTTATTTTGAGATGATTATAATTTCGCTTTCGCGAAAGCGTACTCAAAAAACTCAATAAAGAATAAAAAAACCACCTGCTACTAACAACTGTTAGTTAATCAGTTGAGTACTACACTTAAAAATGGTATTTTTACAACCCAACTGAATTTTATGGAAAACAACAAGAAGTTTGCGGTAATAGGCGGCGGTAGCTGGGCTACGGCTATCGTAAAAATGCTTTGTGAAAACCTAGACCAAGTAGGCTGGTACATGCGTAGTGTATATGCAATCGAGCATATTAAACGTAATGACCACAACCCTAATTATTTAAGCTCAGTAGAATTTAACGTTACACAACTGCGATTATCAAATGATATTAATGAAATTATAAGCGAGGCAGACGTGTGTATATTTGCTATCCCTAGTGCATTTTTATACACAGAATTAGAATCGCTTAAGGTAGATCTAAAAGGAAAAATAATTTTTAGCGCTATTAAAGGTATCGTGCCAGAGACCGGACTCATCGTAGGAGAACATTTCAACAAGCATTACAACATACCACTAGAGGACATAGGAGTTCTCACAGGACCTTGCCATGCAGAGGAAGTTGCGCTAGAAAGACTTTCCTATCTTACCATTGCTTGTGCAGATAATGATAAGGCAGACTATGTAGCATCTAAATTAAGTAGCGATTATATTAACTGTAAAACTACAGATGATATTATAGGAACTGAATATGCTGCAGTACTAAAAAATATTTATGCCATAGCCGCTGGAATAGCACATGGACTAGGTTATGGAGATAACTTCCAAAGCGTACTCATGAGTAACTCGATAAGAGAGATGAAACGTTTCATTAAAAAAGTACATAAGATGAAACGTAATATTAATGATAGTGCTTACCTAGGAGACCTTTTAGTAACAGGATATTCTGTGTTTTCTAGAAACAGGCTATTTGGGAACATGCTAGGAAAAGGGTACACCGTACGCAGTGCACAACTAGAAATGAGCATGATTGCCGAAGGTTATTATGCAACAAATAGTGCCTATAAAATTAATAGTAAAAAAGGAGCTCGCACTCCTATTCTAGATGCGGTTTACAGCATCTTATATGATAATAAAAATCCAAAAAAAGTATTTAAAAAACTAGCTGATAAGCTGGATTAAACTTAAAAACAGATATGTCAAACATTGCAAACAGCTTCGGGATGGATGAAGCTTTAAAACAATTAGGAATTAACGATGTAAATCACGGTACTTCTACGGGTAGCCATAATTTTGGAAACGGAGAAGAAATAGCTTCTTACTCACCAGTGGATGGAAAACTTATAGGTAAGGTAACCACAACTACTCAAGCAGACTATGATGTGGTTATGGAAAAAGCGCAAGCTGCCTTTATAGAATGGAGAACTATGCCAGCTCCACAAAGAGGAGAAATTGTACGCCAATTCGGTAACAAACTAAGAGACTTAAAAGAACCTCTAGGAAAATTAGTCTCTTATGAAATGGGGAAATCTCTACAAGAAGGTTATGGAGAGGTTCAAGAAATGATAGACATCTGTGATTTTGCAGTAGGTTTATCAAGACAGCTTAATGGACAAGTCATTCCTTCTGAAAGACCAGGACACGTCATGAGAGAGCAATGGCACCCTATAGGTGTAGTGGGAATCATTTCTGCCTTTAATTTCCCTGTGGCTGTTTGGGCTTGGAACACAGCTCTTGCCTGGATTTGTGGAGATGTATGCGTGTGGAAAGGTTCTGAAAAAGCACCTTTATGTACCGTTGCCTGTCAAAATATTATAGCTGAAATTTTAAAAGAAAACAACTTACCAGAAGGTATTTCCTCTATAATTAATGGAGATTATAAAGTAGGTGAAATGATGACTACAGACTCTAGAATTCCTTTAGTGTCTGCTACAGGATCTACTAGAATGGGTAGAATCGTAGGAGCAACAGTTGCAAAACGTTTTGGTAAATCATTATTAGAGTTAGGAGGAAATAATGCGATCATTATTACACCTAGCGCAGACTTAAAAGTAGTAGTTCCTGGTGCTGTATTTGGTGCTGTAGGGACTTGTGGACAGCGCTGTACTTCTACACGTAGATTGATCATCCATGAATCTGTGTATGATAAAGTGAGAGATGCCATAGTAGGCGCTTATGGTCAGTTAACTATAGGAAACCCACTAGATGAAAAGAATCATATAGGTCCATTAATTGATAAGGATTCTGTAAACACGTATCTAGCAGCCATAGAAAAAGCAAAAGCTGAAGGTGGAAATGTACTAGTAGATGGTGGTGTCCTAGAAGGTGAAGGTTATGAAAGCGGTTGCTATGTAAAACCAGCAATTATTGAGGCAGAGAATCATTTTGAAATAGTACAACACGAAACTTTTGCCCCTATTTTATATTTAATGAAATATAGCGGTGAAGTAGAAAACGCTATCGAAAAACAAAATGGTGTTGCACAAGGGTTATCATCAGCAATCATGACTAATGAGATGAAAGAAGCTGAAAAATTCTTATCATTTGCTGGATCTGATTGTGGAATTGCAAATGTAAATATAGGAACCAGTGGAGCAGAGATAGGTGGAGCCTTCGGTGGTGAAAAAGAAACCGGTGGTGGCCGCGAGTCTGGAAGTGATGCCTGGAAAGTTTATATGAGAAGACAAACTAACACGGTAAACTACTCTGATGAATTACCGCTAGCACAAGGGATTAAATTTGATTTGTAGAGCTTAGTGCCTTTAAATTCTAAATCCGTTTAAGACTAGATTTCTTAAACGGATTTTTTATTTATTACAACAATTCCCGTGGTTTAGATCTTTAATACCAAAATGAATTTATAAAGTCTTAATAAACACAAATTGGTATAACACACTTAAATCAGGATAAGAAAACATAATTCAATCCTATAAAACTCCTTATATTTACAGACAAATTTATATCACATGAAAAAATTATTATCAGTATTAGTATTATTGTGCGCAGGTATTGCATTTGGTCAGAGTGACCAGATCATGAAGCACAACGGTGAAACCATTAAAGGTAAAGTCGTAAAAGTTGAAGAATTTACAATAACTTTCATCTATGAAGGTGAAGAAGCAGAGTATACTGTAGGTAAGTATGCGGTTGAAAAAATAGTTCACAAAAGCGGTCGTGTAGAAGAGGTGTCAGAAAAGATCGTCGTAAGAAATAAAAAGGACTGGGAAAATGTAGTAATCTTAGAAGATAAGAGCTACATAGCAGGTCTTAAAAAAGGGAAGCAAGTAAGAGGAAAAACAGGATTAATAAATTTCCAAACAGGAAATACCGGTGATAAAAAAGCAGAGAAGAAATTAAAAATGGCTGCTGCTGAATTAGGACACCAATTCATCTTACTTACTGCCGATAAAGCAACTGTAGGTGCAAATTCTAATGCTCTAGGAGGATCACAAAACATCAAAAAAGGAATTTCTTACAAGTACTAGAAAGTCTCATTTTGACAAACTCATAAAACCTTTGAAAATATTTTCAAAGGTTTTTTTGTACGTGATATTTAATTTTTGAGCATCAATCAAGCAAAAGAGAAAACAAAACCATTTTATATAGTTATAGTTCTACAAGAATAAACCTGAGTAAAATAAACTTACTACAGCTTTTATAATTAAATGCTCTCGATTAAAAATCAGCCTTTCTCTTTTCTAGAAACGCTGTAGTACCTTCTTTAAAATCGTCAGTGCTAAACGATGCTCCAAAACAATCAATCTCTGCTTGATAACCATCCACTCCATCTACAAAACCAGCGTTAACCGCATCTATAGCAGCACCTAGAGCTACTGGGCTATTACGCATGATTTTACCAGCAATCTTCTCGCAAGTAGGGATTAACTCTTCTTGTGTTACCACATGGTTTACTAATCCATAAGAATGTGCTGTTCCAGCATCTATCATTCCTGCCGTCATAATCATTTCCATCGCACGACCTTTACCTACTAATTGTGGTAAGCGTTGCGTGCCTCCATAACCTGGAATCACACCTAGAGAAACCTCTGGTAATCCTACTCTAGCGTTATCACTCGCAATTCTAAAATGTGCTGCCATAGCAAGCTCTAATCCACCACCAAGGGCAAATCCATTTACGGCTGCGATAACCGGTTTAGAACATTTTTCTACTTTGTTAAATAAAATTTCCTGTCCATGTGCCGCTAGTTCTTTTCCTTGTTCTGGCGTAAAATCAGCAAACTCTGCGATGTCTGCTCCAGCTACAAATGCTTTTTCTCCACTACCCCTTAGAATTATTACTCGAGTATGGTGATCTTCTTCGGCAGTATCAATTGCTTGACTTAACTCTGCAATGGTCTCTTTGTTAAGCGCATTAAGTTTAGAAGGTCTGTTGATGGTTATGGTTGTAATTTTATTATCGGTAGTAACGAGAATGTTGTTCATGGTAGCTTTGATTATAAGAAGTAAAAATAAGGATAAGCTTTATGATTTAAGAATCTGAAACTTTAAAAAATTACTAATCCCTATAATACAAAAGGACTAAATATGGTTTTTATGACTGTTTAAAAATACGCTTTCGCGAAAGCGTAGTCATTAAAACCCTACTTTCTAGAAAGTGGTAATTGCACAACAAAAGTCGTTCCTAGACCATAAACAGTGGTCATGGTTATGGTTCCATTAAAATTCTCAACGATTTGCTTTACCATAGCTAGCCCTAATCCCATACCGCTATTTTTAGTGGTGAATTTAGGCTCAAAAATTTTGTCTTGGTGATCTTCATGAATACCCGTTCCATTATCAGCGACTTTTACATAAACAAAGGTGTCATCATGGGTAACACTTACTTTAATTTCTGGTAAACGGTGAGTATCTTGTGCCTGTACAGCGTTCTTTATCAAATTAGTAACTACTCTAATGAGTTGTGTACGGTCAAAAACGGCAAACAAAGACTCAGCATCTTCCTCATAACTTATGTAGGATTCATTAAAGATGTCTAGTGCTAGTTGTGTAACCATAGCGACATCTGTCTCCTCGCTTTTTTGCGCTGGCATGGTTGCATAAGTAGAAAATGCGCTGGCTATACTACTCATCACATCTATTTGTTCAATTAAAGAATTACTGTATTCATTTAATTTCTCTTTGGCATCTGGGTCGTTAGGATCAAACCTGCGCTGGAAACTTTGCACGGTCAGCCGCATAGGTGTTAACGGGTTTTTAATCTCGTGCGCTACTTGTTTTGCCATCTCACGCCAGGCTTGTTCTCGTTCACTAGTGGCTAGTTTTACGGCGCTTTCTTCTAGCTGATCTACCATATTATTATAAGACCTGACCAGCGCTTTTAACTCACCAGCGTCTGAGTCATCTAGTTCTATTTTATCATTGCGCTGGGCTATGTTTATTTCCTTAAAACGGTCGCTTATTCTGCTTATAGATTTAGTAATATACTTAGATAGAAAATAAGCTAAGAAAATAGAGAATAAAAACATGAGCACATAAATACCTGATAGCCTTGTTAAAAATTCCTTGAGCTCATAATTCATAAAATCATCATTCTCTAGATAGGGTAAGTTGAGAATAGCTATGCTTTTAAACTGACTGTCTGTTATGTAAGAGTAACTCGATAGATAGTTTTTACCATCTTCTTCAAACTCTTCTACATACCGTTTAGTATCTGAAGAACTTAATCCTTTAAGGATCAATGGATCTATTTGATAATCTAGAGAATCTGCTTTAAGTTGAGGTTTTGAGGTTTTTATAAGCTTGCCCTGTAGGTCATACATTTTTATGGGCATTCCATGAATATCACTGATCCCATAAATCTCTTCTCTAAAAATAATAGGTAGTTTTTCAGTTATAACTGGAAAATCAGTACTACCTAACACATAAGCTATGTTCTCCTTTATTGCCTGTTCTTTGCGCTGTAGTCGTTTTTCATGATAATCCTTTGCCTGTTCCCTAGATTGAAAAACGGACATTCCAGCAATCAATAAACTGGATATTAAGGTTAATAAAATCATCGCAACAAAAATGCGATTGCGCAGGCTTTTTTGAAAAATCTTCATCTCAGGTAAAAGTAAATAATTAATGGTGATAAATGAGTTGGTGCAATAATCAAGCCGTTTTAAGTGGCCGTAGTTTTATAGTTCACAGCCTTTTAATCCAAAGTTTTTTGCCGTTGAAAACTTAGTCAACACTAATCACTATTAACCACTAAGTGATCGAGCTAGAAATAATACCAAAATAACAGATAACAAAAAAATCCCCAGAAAAACTCTAGGGATTTTAATTATAAATGCCATAAGCACTAGGTAGTCATCACAGGATTTACCCATGTAAAACGGGTGATTTCTTCTGGAATCTTAATACGCTGCGAGATACGTTCCATACGTGCTGGAAGTTTCATTAAATAGTCGCGTGCTTTCTCTGCCTCTTCATTAAGACCTTTCATGTTTGCGATGTCCCACATATCTATGAGTTTTTGCATGATGTCTACATAATCTTGCGCCGTGTAAACACCTATACGTTGTGCGCTATTTGAGAAATCCTCAAAAGCACTACCCATGGACTGTCCTGCCTCTCTTAAGAACATAGCCGGCATTACGATTTTATTCACCATCATGTCCTTAAAAGCTACCATCATATTACTAGGATCTACTTTAAAGATTTCTTCTACAAAGGTGCTGTAAGCTTTATGATGGCGCATTTCATCACCTGAAATCATGCGACACATTTTAGAAAGTGATGCATTTCCATACTGTCGTGCTAACTTAGCCACACGATTGTGTGATATAAAAGTAGCTAGCTCTTGAAAGCTGGTATAAATAAAGTTCTTATAAGGATCTCGATCTGTTCCTATATCAAAACCGTCTGTAATCAAGTGTTGTGTTGTGATTTCTATTTCACGCATGTTCACGCGGCCAGACAGGTATAAATATTTATTAAGCACGTCTCCATGGCGGTTCTCTTCTCCAGTCCACTGGCGCACCCATTTAGACCATATATTTCCTTTTCCTTCTACTTGATTAACTCCTTCTACATCCATGAGCCATGACTCATAAGTAGGTAGGGCTTCTTCTGTAATGGTATCACCTACTAGTGCTACCCAAAAATCATAAGGTAACTCCTTAGCAAGCTCACGCAGTTCAGTCACTTCATCAAAAAAACTGTCCTCTTGAGAATTAGGCAAAAAGTCTGTAGGCTGCCATATTTTATCTACCGGAATTAAGTACTCGTCCATAAAGGACTCTACTCTACTTTCCAGCGATTGCATCACCTCGATACGTATATTTTTTAGGGGCTTGGTATTCATAATTTTATATAATAGACTCTAAAAGTAAGCGTTTTTATATTTAATACGCTTTTGCGAAAGCGTAATTGCGATAATCAGTAATTTAGAGTTTGTTAAGTTTTAAGTTTTTATAGCTGTGCTTGTTACGGCTCCATGTACTACAGATTCTGTTTGAGCTATGACTTCCTCTCCATTGCGATCAGCAATAGGAATGGGCTCATGAACAGTAACTGATATTTTATTACCTATTCCATAAGGGAATTTTCCATAACGATCTACTTTCCATGAATTGTTTACCGTAATAGGAACTACAACAGCATCTGGAATATATTTAAACAAAGTGAGTAAACCTTTAGTCTTAAAAGGTTTAGGGACACCAGTACGGCTGCGGGAACCTTCAGCAAAAATAACGGCACTGCGCTTTTTATCATGTACGTTTTTTGCAAATTTCATTAAAGCTGCAATGGATTGTCTAGCATCTTTACGATCTATGGCGCAGTTTTCACCTATGCGCAAGTTAAGCGATATGCTGGGAATACCTTTGGCAAGCTCTTTTTTTGCAATAAACTTAGCATGGTAGTGACGTAAGTGATAAATGAGCGGTGGTATGTCAAACATGCTCTGGTGATTACTCACAAAAATATATGATGGCCCTACGGGTAGATCTTCTTTAAAATTAAACTCAAAGGTGTTGAACAACGGTAATTGCGACTGCATTAAAAACCAATTCAATACTGCGACACTCTTTCTATGAGCGTCATAACCCCATATTTTGTGACAGACTATCTGTATGGGATGAAATATCACCAGCAATAAGAAAAAGATGATAAAATGTAGTATCGTTAAGGGATACGAGATTATTTTTTGCATATCACAAATGTAATTTGAAAACTTTTAATTTATTATGCATTGCATAAGAATTAATATGCATGCATAACGAAATAATTCTTAATTATCGAAAAGCAAAAACCCCAAAGGTTTTTGAAAACCTTTGGGGTTTGTTAATTAAAAAGACTGCTTTTAACAATTCTCGTTATAAGCTTCTTTTAGATTCTCAGCAATCATTTCTGCTGGACGACCTTCTATGTGGTGACGCTCTAGCATGTGTACTAACTCACCATTTTTAAATAATGCCATACTCGGTGAACTAGGTGGAAAAGGAACCATAGCCGCGCGTGCTGCGTCTACAGCTTCACGATCTACTCCTGCAAAAACGGTCACGGTATGATCTGGTTTTTTTTCATTTTCTAGAGACATTTTTGCTCCAGGACGTGCATTTGCGGCAGCACATCCACATACTGAGTTAACTACTACTAGAGTAGTTCCTTCTTTACTAATTGCGCTTTTTACAGCGTCTGCGGTATATAAGTGTTCAAAACCTGCGTTTCCTAAATCATCACGCATCGGTTGAACTAATTCTGCTGGGTACATAATTTTAATTTTTTACAAAGGTAAAACCTAAGAGTCATTTCTATGTGTTAATGATATCATTAAATCTTATGGTAAGATTTGATAAATAAACCTTACTGGTCTTGAAGACCTGCAAAGTTTGATATTATTTAAGCATCAAATCGTGCCTTAACGCGGCTAGCGATGTCTTGCATTTCTTGATCACTTAAAGAAACTTTGTTTATAAATCGCATGTCTTCCATATCGCGCAACGGTATTAAATGAACGTGTACATGAGGAACTTCTAGTCCTATTACACTCATCCCTATGCGCTGGCAGGTTACTTCTTCTCGCAAGGCTAGGGCTACTTCTCTAGAAAAATCCATTAAATCAAAATAGGTCTCACTATCCAGATCAAATATTTTATTCACCTCTTTCTTAGGCACACATAAGGTATGTCCTGGGGCATTAGGATTGATATCTAGAAAAGCGATAAAATCTTCGTTCTCTGCAACTTTATAGCATGGAATCTCGCCGTTAATTATTTTTGTGAATATGCTCATGATGATCTAGTTACTATTAATCTGTTCTTAGAAAAAGTGATGGCTACTGATATTTTTTTAATGAAACGATCATTTATAAATCTCTAGAAATTTCTAGTATTTCTAATTTTATGGTTCCTACCGGCACGACAGCCTCAGCGATTTCACCTACTTCTTTACCTAATAGTGCTTTACCTATAGGAGAATCTACAGAAATATAACCTTTAGTAATGTCACTCTCACTTTGTGCGACCAGTTTATAATTCATGGTCATATTATTGTTCAGGTTTTTAATCTTCACATTACTATGGATCAGTGCTTTGGACATATCTAGATCGCTTTCATCTATGATACGAGCATTTGCCACTACCGCTTCTAGTTTAGATATGCGCATTTCTAGCATGCCTTGTGCTTCTTTGGCAGCGTCATATTCTGCGTTTTCACTTAAGTCACCTTTATCACGTGCTTCGGCAATAGCTTGTGAAGCTTTAGGGCGTTCTATATCCTTAAGTTGCTTGAGTTCTTCTTGCAGTTTTTTAAAACCTTCTTCTGTATAATAATTTACGTTACTCATAAGTGTCTTTTTTAATTCCATGAGGCTGTTTTAAGTCAGCTTTCGCGGAAGCGTTATTCTCAAAACCCTTCATTTCTAATATGGTCTTGAGATTATAAATAGCAAAATCCCACCATTAATGCGGGATTTCAAAAACAAATATACTAAATATCAATATCATCGTTATACATTTGAAGTCTTTAATAGAAACTGTCTTATGCGCAAAGCGTTTATTCTTAGTGTCCTGTTTATCATTTTCTCCTGTACGAGTGATGATGGAAGGCGCAACAACCCTTTTCTGGTAGATATTGCCTTTCAAATTGAGTTGAACACTAACCTACCACAGTATAGTGTCTTGAAATATGATAATAATTATGTGGTAGTTAATAGTGGTGGTTTGCGAGGTATTGTAGTGTACCATTTAGGGAACTCTCAATATTTTGCTTATGAACTAAGCGATCCTAATCACTCGCCTAATTCTTGTTCAAAAATGACCATATCAGGCATTACCGCAAGCTGCCCATGTCCTGATGATGATAATGAGTACAGTATCTTTAACGGTCAGCCTACTCAAGGTAATGGAGAATATGGCCTTAAAGCTTATCGTGTAGAACGCAGTGGGAATATCATAAGAGTATTTAATTAGCCCGCAATCATTTAGTTTTCAGTCCTCAGTCGCAGTTTGCAATCGCAGTTTTTTTGCTACGTAAAAAAACTCACCAAACTAATAACCATTAACTGATAACTGATAACTGATAACTGAAATAACCGTTTAAAATTTCAAAGTAACACCAGCTAAGAAATTAATTCCTGCCTGCGGATAAAACCCAGCACCTTCTACCGTTGAGATCGTTCCTGGATTTGAAAAATCATCATCAAAAGTGAAGTAATAACCATTAGACACATACTTCTCATCAAAAACATTATTCACTAAACCAGTAAAAACAATCGAGTCAAAAACCGATTTAGTCTTCAAAGTGTAGGTTAGGTTTATATCGTTGATGAAAAAGCTATCCAACTTAGATTCTGCTGCCTCAGTATTGCTCATAAATTGGTCTCCTACAAACTTGCTTAAAAGCGAGATCTGAAAATCTTTTATGGGTTGATACACGATTGCATTTGCGGCTATGACATTAGGTGAAAAAGCAATATCGGTACTTCCTAAATTCTGTAATTCTCCATCAAAAGAACGAATGAATTCTCTGTTTTTATTTGTACTTAAGGCAAGATTAGATTGTAATGTAAGTTGCTTTGTTACTGGAACAACAGTTTCTAACTCTAGACCTATTCTATAACTTTCTCCACTATTAGTTCTTAAGGGTGCGCCTACATCATTAATGGCACCGCTTAAAACCAGTTGCTCGTTATAGAGCATAAAATAGGTGTTTGCATTAAAGGTAAAGTTCCCTTTTTTATGACGCCATCCTAGTTCAAAATCGTTGAGCTGTTCTGGTTTTATGTCCGGATTGTTTTCAAAGTCATCTCGAGTAGGTTCTCTATTTGCTCTGGCATAAGAGAAATAAAAATCATTGTTATCATTAAATCTATAAGTCACACCAGCTTTAGGGTTGAAGAATAAATAGCTTTCATCCACATTAAATTGGGTCAGATTAGAGTTAATTCCTGAGGTTTCATAGTTCACATTACGCACTTGTAAGTCACCGTATAACTGGAATCTATTGTTCAATTTATAAGTCGCTTTAGTAAACACAGAAACATCATTTTTCTTTCCGTTTCCTTCATAATAACGATCCCTAATATTACTCTGACTTGCAAAACGTGCCCAAATCACCTCGCCAAAATGATCACCGTCATAATGACTGAAAGAAACACCTTGAGTCCAGTCGATGTAATTATTTTTATAATTCACATTTGCATTCACTACGTAATAATCATTGTCTAACCACCTGCGGCGTACCAAATCTGTAGTATTTACCGTTTGTCCATCTACGACAAGTTCATCAAAACCATAGGTTGAAAAATCATCATCTTCTCTAAATTGTTCAAAAAAACCACGCCCATAAGTATAATTCAATCCTATGTTTGTAGACCAGTTTCTATTTAATTTCTCATTCCAGTGCAACTGGTAGTGATCCTGGCGATAATCATCTACTTCATTATCATAAAATTTTGTGTTTCCATTTTCATCTTCATAGATACCAGCTGGGTTGAAGGTTCTGTCTTCTCTCAACGTAGTACGATCTATTCCAAACCATGACTGATAGGTCACATTATTACCACCGAAGGTGATAGCTTTTATCAATCGATTATCATCTACATAACTTCCTTGTAGAAAATAAGACTTTAAACTTGTAGAAGCCCGGTCCACATAACCATCAGACTCGATGTTTGATAACCGTCCAGCAATTTCAATGCCTCGACCACGATCAGCATCTGCACCTATTAATCCTGTAGAAAATTTTACGGTATGTTTTCTACTATTAAAACTACCATAGGAATTTGATATTTCACCACTTGCTTCTTTTGAAAAAGCATCGGTTAATAAATTAATACTCGCGCCAAAAGCACCACTACCATTAGTACTCGTTCCTACTCCACGCTGTACTTGCAGGTTTTCTATAGAACTGGCAAAATCTCCTAGATTCACCCAAAATGTCCCTAAGGATTCAGCATCAGAATATGGAATACCGTTAATGGTAACGTTAGTAGATTGTGAACTCACACCACGTATTCTCAATCCTGTGTAACCTATTCCAGCACCAGCATCACTGGTGGTCACCACAGATGGTAAAAAGTTAAGCAGTTGTGGTATGTCCTGACCTAAATTGCGTTTGGCAATTTCCTTTTTAGAAAGGTTGCTGTGTGTGATCGGTGATTTTGCATTTACACGTACTGCTTTAACGAGCACTGCATCGAGTGCTTCAGCTTTTGTAGTGTCTATTTCTTGTGTGTTTTGCGCTATTGCAAGACTGGTTGTTGCCAGTGCCGTTGCAATTAAAACGCGACCTAAATGTTTCATAAGAACTTCCTTTTAAAGTTCAAATAAAAGGGGCATTTATTCGGTTTGATTAATAATAAAATGATTGAGAGGATTCTCTTGAAAAAAGTCTTAGGAATTACGCTTTCGCGAAAGCGAATACCAAAAAACTTAAATCTATTCCCTTGGCAGCATTACCTGCCCAGGTTCCTCGGGTATAATCTCAGCCCTTTTCATTACAATACTATTGCAACTTAAAAAGCACCCCTTGAGATGGGACAAAGTTACGAATGAAATTGAACTTGAAGTTAAATCTGAACTTGAAAAATTGAAACTAAAAGAAAAAAGGCTCTCAACATTTACGATTAAAGATTGATTTGCTCATTTTATCCACGTTTCCCTTCCCAGAAATTTACAAGAATATATTTTCAGGGATCCGGAAAGGAGCTTTATAATTAAACAAATTATCTTAAAATGTAATCTCCTTCTCCACCATCTCACCATCACGATCTACGGTAACTTTAGTTGTATCGCCGTTATCAAAAGTGGCTAGTGTGCGCATATAGCTCATCATATCTACTATTGTGCTATCGCCTAGTTTAACGACTATATCACCTTTCATTAATCCTGCCTTTTGTGCTGGTTTTTCTTCGCTCACGCCATCGATGCGCATTCCTTTTCCTGTAAATAAATAGTCTGGAACGACTCCTAAACCTACTTTAAAACGTGGCACTTCTTCGCTTTCGTTTTTAGTTTTTCTAAAGGCTAGTTTCCCAGCGGTATCAAATTCACTTATGATACTGAAAATATAGTTGGATATTTTTTCCATACCAGCATAATTCAACTTATCAGCATCATCACCTGGTTTGTGGTAATCCTCGTGCTGTCCTGTAAAAAAATGTAATACCGGAATATCATTGAGATAAAACGAAGTGTGATCACTAGGACCTACACCGCTTTCACTTAGTGCCAGTTCAAAATCTTTGTTTACAGCATTAATAATTTGATTCCATCGTGGTGATGTTCCTGTGCCATAAATGGCCAGTTTATTCTCTTCGTTTAATCGTCCTACCATGTCCATGTTAATCATGTAGGTAATAGAATCTAAGGCAATTGTCGAGTTTTTAGTAAAGTAATTAGAACCTAATAAACCGATTTCCTCACCAGAAAATGCCATAAAAAGGTAATTATTTCCCGTTTTATCGCTGGTTTTTAAGTCATAAGCTAGGTCTAGCATTATGGCCACACCACTAGCATTATCATCTGCACCATTATGGATGGCTGGTCCTTCTCGATATAGGGAACCTTCACCGCCCATTCCTAGATGATCGTAGTGCGCTCCTATCACAACCGTTTGTGCTGCTCCATTATCTATGTAACCTATCACGTTAGTTCCGGTAAGAAACTCATCGCCTTTCTCGTCTGTAAAAGCCGCTTCTTGATGTGGATCACTAGATGGCTTAAAAGAAAAAGTCTGAAAATAAGTTCCCGCATTTCCTTTAGGTTCTAATCCAGATTCTTTCATGCGCTTAGCGATATAGTCTGCGGCAAGTAATTCATAAGAAGTTCCTGTTGCACGACCATGTAATGAGTCTGAAGCTAGGTAAACGACATCTTCTTTCATGTCACCGATTACTGGTTCCAGCATTTTAGGCTCTGTTTTACAAGAGGCTAATAGACAAATGGTAATTAAAAGTATGGCGATTCTCATATCTACGATGTAATTTTGCACAAAAATAAATCATCCATGAGAACACTCCTATTTCTTATCGCAATAATCTCATTTGTAGGTTGTAAAGAGGCTGCAAAAAGTACTGAAAACACAGCTACAACATCAGAAAATGAAACTGCAACTCATCCATTAATCATGAAAGGCGAGACACATTTCAAGGATATGTATCAGGTAACTTTCGGTGGTGATAATGCTGAGGCTTACTGGAGTTTTGATGATAAGCAACTTATTTTCCAAAGCAATAACGCTGCTTGGGACGTAGGATGTGATCAAATGTTCCTAATGAATAATGGAGACAGCTTCCGCGAAAGCGTGCCACCTATGATCTCAACAGGTAAAGGAAGAACTACTTGTGCTTATTTCTTACCCGATAATGAGCATATCATTTATGCCAGCACGCATTTAAAAAGTGATGATTGCCCTGATACTCCATTAAAGGAAAACGGTAAATATGTATGGCCTATATATGATAGCTACGACATTTTTGTGGCTGATCTTGATGGAAATATCACAGCACAACTAACTAACGAAAAAGGCTATGACGCAGAGCCTACGGTATCGCCACAAGGTGATAAAATCGTATTTACCAGCGATCGTAGTGGTGATTTAGAATTATATACCATGAATATAGATGGTAGCGATGTCAAGCAAATCACGCATGAGTTAGGTTATGATGGTGGTGCGTTTTTCTCTCCAGATGGCACACAGTTAATCTTCCGCTCTTCACGACCTAAAACTGATGAAGAAATCAAAGAATATAAGGATTTACTTGCTGTAGGACTGGTACAACCTACAGAAATGGAACTTTACATTTGTAATGCAGATGGATCTGATTTACGTCAATTAACCCAACTAGGAAATGCTAACTGGTCGCCTTTCTTTTTACCTGATGGAAAGCGCGTGCTTTTCTCTTCAAACTTTGAAGCAGAGCGTGGTTTCCCTTTTAACTTATACATGATTAATACTGACGGTACTGGTCTGGAACGCATCACGCATGGAGAGACTTTTGATGCATTCCCTGTTTTCTCTAATAATGGAAAGTACTTAGCTTTTTCTTCTAATCGCAATAATGGTGGTGGACGCGATACTAACCTTTTTATTGCTGAGTGGCAAGATTAGCCATGAGTTGTTGAGTCGTTGAGCTGTGAGTTCAGCTGGTTTTTATTTTTACTTCGCTTTGGCAAAAGCGGGATTCCTCATATCATTACTGGGAGAATAATCACAAAAAAGAAAACATAAATTATCTTTTTAATATTATATATGTAAGATTTATAACATATTGTATAATTATTTATTAACTTTAGATAAATAAATTCAAAAACAATTAATTATGCCTTACAGTTCAAAACCTCAATTGTGGTTCTGGGTACTTGTTATTATTTTTCTCCTTTGGAATTTAATGGGAATAGGTGCTTGGTCTACAGAAATAGCTGCCTCAGAAATATTATTAGAACAAATGAATGAGCAACAACAGGAGTTATATTTATCTAGACCATCTTGGTACATTTATATATATGGAGTTGCTGTTTTTGCTGGTTTACTGGCCTGTATCCTGCTCATTTTTAAAAGAAAGTATGCGGTGTTAATGTCATTAATATCTCTTTTTGCAGTCATCATCACGACTTGTTTTAATGTATATAATGGAGCTTGGGATATCATCAACGGTTCTGATAAATTTTTCTTTCTGGTTGTACCTATCATGTCTATATCATTATGGCTTTTTGCACGCAGTGCAAAGTCCAAATCATGGCTGCGTTAACCTAATAAAACACGTCACGCGCTACCCTAAAAGTATTGGCATGGGCTTCTATAATGGTTTTAATGTCTGGAGAATAGCCACCACCCATACTGCACTGTACTGGGATACGGTTATTTTTATGTGTTCTCGCTTTCGCGAAAGCGGACAAAGCAAACATATCTCTTTTCTTACAGCCATTTAAGGTCATAC
>P_2C_Liq_1_UnCtyDRAFT_1000141_pt1 | contig 29967 bp, 29 predicted proteins | sample Pon2CUnioCityCA_2_FD_10234 | JGI IMG/M metagenome (IMG submission 10234) | reverse complement strand
CCAGGAACATTTGCCATTACAAGTAGGCTTATTACTCAGTCTGCTATTACGGTATCTCCGATAACGGACTTAGTGTATACGGGCTCAGGTCAAACTCCAAGCCCAGAGGTGAAGGATGGAGCAACTACTTTGGTACAAGACACGGATTACACGCTATCATATCAAGATAATATCAACGTAGGACAAGCTACAGTTACTGTTACAGGTAAAGGTAATTACAATGGAACAAGAACAGTAACCTTTAATATTTTGAAGAAGGCTTTAACCATTAGTGGTCTTATAGCCGATGATAAGGAATATGATGGTACAACGGATGCTACTTTATCCGGAACAGCTACTTTGGTAGGTTTAGTAGATGGTGACGATGTGGTATTATCGGGTACCCCAGAGAGTACTTTTACATCACCTAATGTATCTACAGGGATTACGGTAATAGTGGTTGGCTATGAGCTAACAGGAGCGGCAAAAGACAATTACAGTTTGAGTCAGCCAACGGGGCTTAGTGCAGATATCACTTACCGTGTGATAAGTGTTATCCCTACAAGTGGTTTAACAAAGCAATACGGTGAATCAGATCCTGAGTTTACTTATACTTTCAGTGGATCGATAAGCGGACAGACGGCAGCTTTTAGTGGTAACTTAAGTAGATTACAAGGAGAAGATGTAGATAGCTACGAGATTACACAGGGCAATTTGGAACTAAAAGACAACGGCAGCTTCAAGGCTTCGAACCATGTGATAGTACTGACAGCAGACATTGATTTTGAGATTGTAAAAGCACCATTGATAGTCACGGTAAACAATGATGCTAAGTTTGTGACTCAGGCTGATAGACAAGGTTATGCAGGGGTAAGCTACAGTGGCTTTAAGTTTGGTGAGGATCTCACATCACTGAATACCACAAACCTGACTATCACTCGAAGCAATTCGGGAGTTGAAGCAGCAGGTATATACACCGATGTACTAGAAGCTTCAGGTATAACATCACAGAACTATTCGATTAGTTATGAGCCAGCAGATTATCAGATTGTAGCGGCAGATCAGTTATATGTAAAGTTAGCAGATACAGAGGTTGTATATGGAGAGGATCCAGTCTACCTTGTAGAGTTGTCAGGATATTACAGTTCAGACAATACACAAGTAGTTGATTTAACTTCTAGTACGAGTGTAACAGGCAATAAAGTAACGGTAGTAGATGGAGTATCAGGAAGCGCAGAGTTTTTGATAGTTCCAGAGACTCCATTGTATAGTACATCAAATCATCTTTCTGTAGGTACTTATAATTTAGTTTCAGACCAAGCGGTATTTACTAGTTCAAACTTTAACAACACGTTAATTGAGCAAGGAGTTTTAAGGGTAAATCCTAAGGAATTAGTTGTCAGTTTATCAAGTACAAAATCAAAGGTTTATGATGGTAATACTTCTCTTCCATCGATGACATTTGATTTGACTACACCTTTTACGGGAGATAAGGTATCAGCAGTAGGTACTGGTATTTATGAAAGTGCAAATGCAGGAGAGACAAATTATAGGGTATCAGGATTATCACTAAGTGGCTCTGATGCGAACAATTATTACATTCAAGGAGGAGCGAATACTCAGATTACAGGGACAGATGGTCAAATTAGCAAACGAACAATTAGCGTTGTTCCAAGAGTTGGACAATCAAAGATATTTGGTACATCGGATCCAATTTTGACTTATGATTACAACGGAGAGGTTAATGGTGAGACACCTGTATTTAATGGTTCTTTAGAGCGTGAAGTAGGAGAATCTCGAGGGCTGTATGCTATTAGCCAAGGGTCTCTTTTATTGACAGATAAAGATAGTTTCTTAGCCTCTAATTATGAATTAGCCTTTACAAGCGGGATTGATTTTACCATTACAAATAAGTTACTATCAGATCAGGATATTAGTATATTACCGATATCAGAGGTAATTTATAATGGTCAGTCGCAAGAGCCTGAAGTTGAGATAAAAGATGTTGATATAGTTTTAGTTGAGGGGGTTGATTATGAGTTATCCTATGATAATAATACCGATGTAGGCAAGGCAACTATTACCATTACAGGCTTAGGTAATTATGGAGGAGTCAGAACGGTTACTTTTAACATTCTACCAAGAGTAATTACTGTGACGCCAGATTCAGATCAGAGTAAGGAGTATGGTGAATCGGATCCGGTACTAACTTATACGGTTAGCGGAGCTATAACCGGAGAGACTCCTGACTTTAGCAATAGCTTAGGTCTCTTAGAAGGGGAGAATGTTGGCAGGTATCAGATCACTCAAGGAAGTTTAATCCTTGTAGATAATGGCAATTTCAAGGCCTCTAATTATGAGATTGACTTTACAGCCAATATAGACTTTACGATTAGTAAGGCTTCACTTACAATTACTGTAAATAATGATTCTAAGTTTGTAACACAGGCTGATGTAGCGGGTTATGCAGGAGTGAGCTATAGTGGCTTTAAGTTTGGAGAAGACCAAACAACGATAGATACTACAAACCTGAGTATTACCCGAAGTAATTTAGGAGTAGAAGCTGTAGGGGTTTATCCATCTGTTTTGGAAGCCTCAGGAGTGATATCCCAGAACTATGATATTGTTTATCAGAAAGGAGATTATACAATAATAGGAGCAGATCAGTTGTTAGTTAAGCTAAAAGACAGTGAGGTTGTTTATGCAGATGTTCCAGTCTTTGAGGTTTTAGAAGCGGGATATTATAATTCAAGTAATGAATTGATAGAAGACTTAACATCAAGTGTACAGGTTATTGGAACAGAGGTAACGGTAACTGATGGTACTTCTGGCACGGCAGTCTTTGATATAGTAGTAGTATCACCACAGTTGAGTAGTTCAGGTACTTTACAATCAGGAAGCTATGTATTGGAGTCGGGTAATATTAGTAAGACGAGTCCGAACTTTAGTGATACGATAATACTTCAGGGTAACCTTAATGTAACACCAAAAGAGTTAACAGTCTCCTTGATTAGTAGTGTGACTAAGGAGTATGATGGTAATGATAATCTGTTGAATTTAGAGTTAGCTTTAACTACACCTATTGATACAGATGTTGTATTGGCAAGTGGGGCTGGTGTTTATGAGAGTAAGGATGTTGGAGTAATAAATTATACGGTATCAGGGATAACTTTAAGCGGAGCAGATGCAGGGAACTACTTTATCCAGGGAGGTGTAAATGCAAGTATCACGGGTACGGATGGAGAGATTACTAAGCGTGTGCTTACAGTGACTCCTGATGCAAACCAAGGTAAGACTTTTGGAGAGTCAGATCCTAGTTTGACTTATAGTTATAGTGGATTGATAAATGGAGAGATACCACTCTTTAGTGGTACACTTGGCAGAGATCAAGGAGAGGCTGTTGGATCTTATCAGATCACACAAGGAAGTCTTGTATCACAAGACAATGGAGTTTTCTTGAAGGATAATTATGCGATTACATACGAAGCAGGAACGTTTACGATCACTAGTAAGTCTGTTACCGATACAGACATTACAATCGCTTCGATAGCAGATTTAGTTTACACAGGCCTAGGACAAACTCCAAGTCCAGTGGTGAAGGACGGTGCAACAGATCTTGTTAAAGACACAGATTACACGCTATCTTATGTAGATAATATCAATGTAGGCACAGCAACAATTACGATTACAGGAATTGGTAATTACAGTGGTACAAAAGATGTAACCTTTGATATTATTCCAGCAGCACTTACCATTACAGCAGATGCTAAGAGTAAGCTATTTGGAGAGGTAGATCCTGAGTTAACGGTAAGTTATACTGGTTTTGTAAATAGCGAGGATCAGGATGATTTAACAGGAACTTTATCTATCAGTAGGGTGTCTGGAGAATCGGTAGGTAGCTATGCGATCACAGCTTCAGGTTTAACGTCAACGAATTATGCGATCACTTATACAGAAGGAGATTTTACGATCACTAGTAAGTCAATTACGGATACTGACATTACAATCGCTCCTATAGCAGATCTTGTATACAACGGATCATTACAAAGACCAAAGCTTATGGTAGAAGATGGTTCCAACCTATTAGAGGAAGGAATCGATTATAAATTAAGTTATATTGATAATATCAATGTAGGTACAGCAACTGTTACAGTTACAGGAATAGGGAATTACAGTGGTACTAGAACAGTAACCTTTACTATCGTACCGAAAATTATAGCAATTTTAATACCAGATCAAGAGAAAGATTATGGTGCTCAAGAACCTGTATTGGTATTTACAGCAGAACCAGCACTTTTTGGTTCGGATGAATTCACAGGTTCGTTATCGAGAGAATCAGGCGAGGCCGTTGGAGAGTATTTAATAACTTCAGTTACGTTAAGTGCAGGGGCTAATTATACTTTAGATATTCAGACAGATGCTATTTTTAGGATTATTAGAATCGATAGTGATGGAGATGGAGTTGCGGACGATATAGAAGAGACAGACGGAACAGATCCGACAGACAGTTGTGATTTTGTATTGGCGAGTCAAACATTTACCACAAGTACAGCATGGAAAAGTTCAGACTGTGATAGTGATGGCGTTACCAATTCCGATGAATTAACAGACGGTACGAATCCATTGAATCGAGACAGTGATGGAGATGGTGTAATTGATGGAACAGAGAAGGCAGACGGAACAGATGGATTGGATTTTTGTTCATCGATTCCTTCGAATGTAACGCTCTTAGTAAGTCAAGATTATTTAGCTGCAGATTGTGATGGCGATGGTTTGAGTAATGGGGATGAGATTGGATTAGATGCATCTAATCCAATAGATTCAGATAATGATGGTGTTTTTGATTATTTAGAGTTCAATAACCATACGACATCAATAGAAGATGATTTAGAAGTGTTCAATTTATTGACACCAAATAATGATGGAGAGAATGATGTATTTGTGATCCGTAATATTGAGTTGTATCCTGAGAATACTTTAGAGATATACAACCGTTGGGGAGTTAAGGTATATAGTGTATCAGGCTATGGACAAAACGGAAGGTATTTCATAGGGATTTCCAATGGAAGAGGAGTTATCTCTCAATCTTCACTATTACCGACAGGGACATACTTTTATATTTTAAAATATAAATCAAGTTCAGGAGATTTTAAAGAGCGAAAAGGTTATTTATACTTAACAAGGTAGGATATATTTAAATATAAAAGGAATCTTAAAAAAATAAAAAAAATGAAAAATACAGTCACACTTGTTATAGTACTGATAAGCATTTTGAGTTATGCTCAGCAGGATGCTCAGTTTACGAACTATATGTATAATACGTTGAGTTTTAATCCGGCGTATGCTGGTTCCCGTGGAACGACAAGTATTTATTTATCACAACGTTCGCAGTGGGTTGGTTTGGATGGAGCACCGACAACGAATGCCCTTTCGTATCATTCCCCGTTAGGTTCCTCTAATTTAGGTATCGGGGTAAGTTTTTTAAATGATGCGATAGGACCTGTTGAAGAGAATTTAGTTTCTTTAGATATGAGTTATACGATCCAAACGTCTTATGATTATAAGTTGGCCTTTGGATTACGAGCGAGTGCCCATATGCTGAATATAGATTTCAACCAGTTAAATATATTTAACCCAGGCGATGTATTGGCACAGAATAATATAAATAATCGGATATCTCCTAATCTTGGTTTTGGTATGTTTTGGTATTCAGATAAGAGTTATTTAGGATTTTCGATTCCTAACTTGTTAGAGACTAGACATATCAATAAAGGTTTAAATTCTTCTGTAAGTGCTGTTTCTAAAGAGCGCTTGCATTATCATTTAACAGCAGGGTATATTTTTGATTTAAGTCAGGATGTACTATTCAAACCAGCGGTATTAACCAAGATTGTCTCAGGGTCACCGTTACAGGTAGATGTATCGGCAAATTTTCAGCTGTATGAGCAGTTTACATTAGGAGCTTCTTATCGTATGGATGCAGCCGTGAGTTTTTTAGCAGGCTTTCAGCTAAACAGGAATTGGTTGTTGGGTTATGCGTATGATTTTGATACAAATAATTTATCAACTTACAATTCAGGTTCCCACGAGGTTTTTTTACGTTATGAAGTGTTTAGAACAGATAAAGTAAAATCACCGCGATTCTTCTAGAAACAAAATGATAAAAAAATTAAAAAGATGAAATTACATTTTAATTATGTTACACTTTGCTTACTATTAGTAAGTGGATTTATATATGGTCAACAAGATAGAGAAGCAACAGCAAATTCAAAGTATAATAGCATGTCTTATACTGAAGCTATAGCTCTTTATAAAGGTTTAGTAGAAGATGGTTATGGTTCCACACAACTATTTGAAAACTTAGGGAATTCATATTATTTACAATCTAATTATGCATTAGCAAGCGTAAGTTATGATTCATTATTTAAAAGAACTAAGGATGTTTCTAAGAGTACGTATTACAGATACATCAATGTACTACGAAGTGAGCGAAATAACAAGCAGGCAGATAAGTGGTATGCTACATTATTAGAGAAGTACCCACAGGAGAAGAAAGAAGATAAGCTTAAGAATCGTATTTTTTTAAGTCCAGAAGTATTAGGTGTTTCTTCAGTTACTCTAAAAAATTCAAAGATTAATTCTCCGTATTCAGATTACAAAGTCTCTTATTTAGGAGAAGACAAGATTGTTTATTCAAGTAGTAAGGAGACAAAGAAGTTTTTTTCCATCAAATCTATTTGGAATAACGAATCGTATACCAATTTATACGAGAGTAGTATCGATGGCGATACCCTTGTAGGCGAAGTTTCTAAATTAAAAGGGCGCATTAATAAATTTTACAATGAATCTTCAGCCGTTTTCACAAAAGATGGTAAAACGATGTATTTTACTAGAAACAATCATTTAGCAAATCAAGTAAAGACAGATTCTTTAGAAAATGTATTGCTAAAAATATACAAAGCAACCTATAATGGGAAGCGTTGGGTAGATATAGAAGAGTTACCATTTAATAGCAACCAATACAACTGCGCACATCCAGCCTTGAGTCCTGATGAGGATTATTTGTATTTTTCATCAGACATGCCTGGAACGAAAGGAGAATCTGATTTGTATAGAGTAGCTATAAGTGATAACACCTATGGGACGCCAGAGAATTTAGGAGCTCAAATAAATACGTTAGGTAGAGATACTTTTCCATTTATCACCTCAGAGAATGTTTTGATTTTTTCTTCGGATTATAGAAAAGGTCAGGGAGGATTAGATTTGTATTATACAGATTTAAAAAGTACGAATAAAAGAATCTATACTTTCAGTGCTCCTATAAATTCTTCTTTTGATGATTTTGGATTGGTGTACAGAGTGTCTAACGGGACCGGTTTTTTAACCTCTAATCGTAAGGAAGGCAATGTAGGTTCAGATGATGTTTATGAGTTTTCAGGATTATCGATACCGAAATTTGAAGATTTAACAGTAATGATCAAATCGAAAAAAGGGAATGATGTAATCGGAAATACATCGGTTACCTTATCAAATGAAAATAACAGCATTTTAGGGACTTTGTCAGCAATCAATAACCAATTATCCCTTTTAGATGCAGATCCTTCGAAAGTGTATAATTTACAGGTGAATAATGAGAATTATCAACCATATGCTTCCTCACTAAAATTTGAGGGCACCAACACCACTTCGATTTACCTTACAGAGAAAGCGCCACCACCGGCACCAGTAGACTTGCAGGAGCTTTTAAAGTTAGAGAATATTTACTTTGATTTTGATAAGCATGCAATTAGAAGCGATGCTGCAATAGAGTTAGCTAAGATTGTAGAGATATTAAACAGATATCCAGTAATAAACTTAGAGATCTTAGGTCATACGGATCTTCGTGGACCTGCTGCATACAATGAGAGGTTGTCTGCTCAAAGAGCAGCGTCAACCAAACAATGGTTAGTAGATAAAGGGATTTCAGCAGATCGAATAACCACCTTCGGTTATGGGGAGAAGAGGCCTATCAATGATTGTGCAACAAAGAAATGTACGAAAGAACAACATTATAAAAACCGTAGAACAGAGTTCTTAATCAAACAATAATGGTCAACATTTTATAAAACTTCAGAAAAGACTCAAAGAAATTGTTTGGGTCTTTTTTTGTTTGAGTTTATAAAATCATCTGTTTTACTAAAAAGGATATTCAAAGGTCATCTCTTTTAAATCCATAACTCTACAAACCGCTTATTTTAAATTTAGATATTAAGACAATCGGTCCTGCAGTTCCAAAATATAATGGAAGTAGACCCTACCAACAACTGGTATTTCAATATTCACTTCACATTCAAGAGACTTCAACCTCTGAGTTAGAGAATCGGGAGTATCTCGCGGATCCATCTCAAGATCCAAGAATTGGGTTCATAGAACAACTCATTGAGGACTGTGGTACCAGTGGAGACATATTAGTCTACAATATTGGTTTTGAGAGAGGGAAACTAAATGATCTAATCGATGTATTCCCTGAGTATTCTAATGAGTTGTTAGGGATTGTAAATCGTCTGAAAGATCTAATGATTCCGTTCCAACAGAAATGGTACTATACCCCCGAAATGAAAGGAAGTTATTCAATAAAGTACGTTCTACCGGCACTTGTTCCAGAACTCTCATACAATGATCTTGATATTAAAGAAGGAGGTACTGCATCTAATACTTTCCTTTCTATGGTTAATGAAACCTTTGAAGGTGATGTGCAAAAAACAAGGAGACAATTATTGGAGTATTGTAAATTGGATACCTATGCTATGGTCAAAATCCTGGAGAAACTACTACAGGTATAAAACTGATTTTCTCTAAAAAAATCTGAAAATTTTTAAATCCAAATTTTAGACATTTCTCAATTTTACATCAATTTTTGGCAAAATTTTCAGACGACTCTGAGAGGGTGTTTTGATTCATATATATGTATATATTAAGGACGGGTACGGCAGGGAGTTCGGCAGGAAATCCGGCACGGGGGACCTGATCCAACTATAATACTAATCGGCAAACTGAAATTTCAATAACTTCGGAGATTTACCATCAGGTTCCTTCACTAATTCTAATCGGCACCTCCATTATCAATGTTACCTGAAGATAAACCGTGGTGATCCATCTGAGATTTTAATCGGCACAAGGAAATTAAATCAAGATAAAAAAGGAAGCGCTAAAGTTGCGCTAAAGTTTGTCTGACTCTTAGGCAATAAGGCACTTTCTCGGTAATTTTAATCTGTGATTTAAAATCCTACGATTATGAAAGTAAAGTATAATAGAGTGAGTACCATTCTTCAAACAGGTAATCGATTTGAAGCGGATACCGATAGATATGATATCACACTTCTCGACAAAGTATCAGGCTCGGTGAGTTTTAGAGATCGAGTTGAAGCTAAAAAATTAGTTAAACTTGTCGAAGACGGAAAAGTAACTGAATTAGTAGTAGAGGAGTTCTCGCGTCTTGGAAGAAATACTGGCGACGTAATTTCTACACTCGATTGGTTGGATCAGTACGAGGTGAATGTTAGAATTAGAAATCTTGGAGTTGAATCGAGACCAAATGGTAAAAGGAATCCTGTGTGGAAGATTTTATCTGCAACGATGAGCTCGCTTTATGAGATGGAGTTGGAAAATATAAAGGAGCGCACATCCACAGGTCGAATGATCTATCTACAGAACGGGGGAACTCTCGGCCGTCCCAAAAACAGTAACGAGTCAATGAGTAAGTTCATGGCTAAATTGAAGTCGAAGAGGATTGTCCACTATTTAGAAATGGGATTATCTATCCGAGAAGTAGCAAAGCAAGTAAATGCGTCGCCAAAGACAATAATGAAAGTAAAAAGGTTAATGTAATGGATACTTTCTTCATGTATTACTTCATTATTGTCGGAGGGTTATTCATTTTGAACTTGATATATGAGTTAATTAAATTTTTGAATGATGATGCAAATGACTGGCAATTTCAATCGGCACAAAACGTATTGAACTGGTGTTTGGAAATGTATCCGGTTCACAAACAAAAACCACTATTGACTTTAGTTGAAGGTACGTCTGATTTAGGGGGAGAATACTGTTTTGAGACTAATACGATCATTATATATAGGTCAAACAATGTATTACTTCGAGATGTTGTAAAAACAACTATTCATGAGTATTTTCATTATTATTTGATCACTTCCCAAACTAAAAACAGGTTGTATCAAAGACAATTAGATGAATATGGGTATGAAAATCACCCGCAGGAAATTCTTTGTAATTCGTTATCTAAAACTCTCACAAAACTTTACTTAGAGAAAAAATAAAAACTTCCTTTAATTTTACAGGAAGGTCAATATCCCAACAATACTTTGCCGATTAGAATTAATGTAAATACCGGTAATTGCATTGTGCAACCTATTAAATTTATTTTTAATTAAATGGACGCTACCCATGAGTTAATGTTTTTTTTACGACAATTTTTTGGGTTTATTTTAATGATTTTCTCAGAGATACTTTCTCTGATAAATTCTGATTTTGTTTTCTTTTCTTTTATTAAATTTTCTAATAATGACAGGTATTGGTCTGGTGATATCCTTAAGGACACCATAATATCTTTGTTTGTATTCATATTGTTGTTTTAATATAAATATGTAATACATTGGAAAAGATTGAGTTTATGTTTTAAAAGGATTTATTATTTTAGACAAATTAAATTCCTCACTATGAAAGTATTCATTACCTGTACTCCAGAGTTTTCAGAAGAAATATTAGATGATGTTTTAAAGACATTAAATCAAACCTCTGGTGTTATTGAGTTTATAAAATCACCTGTTAGAAGTTTTAAGGTATTTAATAAATATATTAATGATTTTAAAGATAAGAGAATATTATCCAGTGAGGAGTTTTTTAAAGTTTGTGAACATCTTAAAATGAACAACCCTATAAGTGAAGATGAATATTTTGTTATTATCTCTGACAAACCTCATTCCTCAAATTGGTTTAGTGCATTTAGAGGGAAAAATATTTTTGTTGATGGAAGTAATTGGGATCATTTTACATCAAAAGATTCAAAATATGGAATTTCTTTTCAAATAGCAGAAAACTTGTTTCAATCATTAATTGATTTAAAAATTGAGGGAGAGCTCGATCCTTTAATCCATCAGAAATCGATTGGATGTGTTAATGATATGTGTATGGATAAAAAGGAAATAACTTTAAAGTTTTTTGCCGGTCATATTTGTGATCAATGTTATGCGGTTGGAAAAGAAAAGATAAAGGATATTTTTATTTTAAATCACTTGGAATCTATTTTTAACAAACTTCGTAATGATTTTGTAAAAAGAGGGGAATCTCCTGAACAACATATTCCAATACCTGAAGTAATTGATGACACCCAAATTAAAATAGGAAATATTGAGTTCAAACCCCAACCGCTAGAGAAATCAATTTACATCTACTTTATTAAAAATAAAGATGGTGTAGAAACGCATAAGATTCAAGAAAAGGCTGAAGATATATATTCAATTTATCGGAAAATAAGGAAAAGTGCTCAGTTATTAAACATCGCAAATATTTTTGGATACAAAGTAACTCCCTCGAATAAACTTTCTAAAGTATCTGGAAGTGAACATCGATTTGAAGAAATAAGATCTACACTTAAGAGAAAATTAAAAAAACACTTTGGAGAAGAATTAGCCAAAAAATACTTTATTGAGGTATCAAAAGTCAGGGATGATTCTAATGTTTATGTTTTAAAATGTTATTTATAGACTCATGGCATAATACCCCGTAAATACTCGTTTTTTTATCGTTTTAACAAGGTTGTCAAACCGTTTTGGCAACCTTGTTTTTGTTTTTAGTCAGAAAATTTAAAAATAGTTTTGACCCATTATTAATCCTAAAAAATTTAATTATGGAGACAAAAAATTTAAAAATCAGCGTAAGTGAATTAGAGGTTCACCAAGAAGTAAAAAAGACTTTTAAGAAGAAGGAAATGAGTATCATGGAGTTTTCTATGAATCGTTTTGGTCAAGAACAACCAATCACTGTTGTAGAGTCTAACAAAAAGTATTTTATTATTGATGGTTTGTGTCGATTTGAAATTGCAAAAAAACACAACTTAGAAACATTAGATTGTACGGTAGTAAATCTTCCAATCGAAGAAGTTATAAACACCAGAATTCGAATTAATCAGAAACTAAAGGTAGATCTTGAGGAGACTTGTATAAATGCAGAACACATATTGGGGATTCTTGGAGATTCACAAGGGAAGAAAAGAGAAAAGTTAGGTTTCCAAGATTTTGATTCTGATGAGAATTTTGGAATGGTTGGAAAAGATCGATATGAGTTAACTTGTATGTTACTTGGTCTTGAGTTCAAGGCATCTACCCTTCGACAATTAATGTTTGTTTACTGGGACTGGAAGTCATCAGATAAAAATGATTCTGATGGTGTTTTTGAGGCTCTTAATCAAGGTATCATTAAGATTCACAAAGCACACTCTTTATTAAAGTCAAAACAAATCAAAGAACAAAGGTCTAAACAGAGACAATTACAGGATTATGAGGGTGAAATTGCTGATGTTTCGTATCAACTGTTCAATAAGTCATCTTTAGACTTATCGGATATCGCTGATGGATCTCTAAAATTATCGATACAGTCGCCACCATACTTCCAGTTAAGAGAATATCGCAACCAAGATTCTTTAATCCACGGTCAAGAGAGAAGTGTAGAAGAATACATCCAAAATGAAATTCAATTCTATAGAGGTTTAAAACCAAAACTGACCAAGGACGGAGTTTTAGTTATTAATATTGGTGAGACCTATCGAGGAGGATATCAAGGAGTTTGTTCAAAATTAGAAACGGCACTTAGAGAGGATGGTTGGAACATCATAGATGTAAATATCTGGGTAAAGAAAAATCCCAAAAGTCAACCCCATAAAAACAGATTTTTACCCAGTTATGAGAGAATTATTGTTTGTTCATTGAATGAAGTTAAAACTTTTAATGACCAATATAAACCATCTTCAACCAGTAAATCAAAAATTATAAAAGGTACTACTTTAAAAAATGGGTCGACAGGGTTTTCGATGTCTTATGAGGAGTCCTCTATTCCAAATGTTATTATAACGTCTGTATTTCAAAAATCAGAATTTGAGAATGTTGATCCGACATTTAAACATGATGCCCCGTGCCCACTGGAAATCTATAACATTTTCATCAAAGCGTACTCAAATCCAAACGACACTATTCTTGATATGTTTAGTGGTTCCGGTCAGGGAATTGTTAGTGCTATTCGAAATGGTCGAAATGCCATCGGATATGATGTGGATCCAGTATCAATAGAATTCACCCATAAACGTCTTCAGGTAGAGCTGAATAAACGTCAAGAATATCAATTACAAATAGCAGCATAATTTTATTAATCATCACCAACCTCCTTCAAAAATATAGGAGGTTCATAACCGGGGACAGGGAGATAATTCTGAACGCCATATATTATGAAAAAATTAAATTTATTAAAATCAAAGAAATCATTTACAAACAAAATCCAAGTTGTAATTAAAGAAAATATGACAGAGAATGATTTTGTCGATATCCAAGTATTGTCATTAAACCTTCCAAACAAAATCATATGTGTTTCAAATCATGCACAGGGTCAAGTTAATATTACGCTACACTCCAAGGGTGAGATTGTATTTGAATGTGTTGATGACTCATTAACGGATGAACAGGAGTTAAGAAGCTTCACTCAGATGATACTGGAAATGGTAAACAAATCTGGGGGATTTGAGGAATTTAATAAGGGATTCAAATCTTTCTTAAATCTTTTAGAAAACACAAATTTTAATTAATACACCGATGAAAAAAACACTTAAATACCCTGAAAATTTAGATTTAGAGAGTCTTTATTTAACCAATGGATATTCTCCAACTGTTCGTAAAAACATGATCATCAGAACTCTTAAAATTGTCTCAAGATTGATTCCAACTAATTACAACCAATATCAATTTAAAAAGGATTATTACGTTTTTTTAAATTCAAAATTTAAGAGGAGTATTCTATATAATTATTATACTGATTTTCATAACGAAATAATCAATTGTGAGAAACCAGTAATAGAAATGTCATCAAGTTATAAAGTTGGTGGGGAAACAAAATTTTATCGATTAACCGAACAATACCGGAACTCAAAAATAAAGATATTTGAATATAACGAGAAAGAGAAGAAGGACAACGGAGATTTTATTTCAAATCAATTCTTCAAACACAAATTATCTTTCAATATTAAAGTTAATAAATACCTATTCAATTTATATAAGCAAGTTGAGAATAGATTAAAAACAGAAACCCAACGAATATTAATCAAAAACTATATTGGTAGAAATTTAAACATTATTAAGGACATAAGTAATAAGGAAATATATTTTGGAAGATCAAATTCAAATAAAAGATTCTACAGTTCAATAACATCATTAAATAGAATAATAAGACCATTTCTACTTATAAATAATGAAGAAATAATATCCATAGATATTAAATCGGCACAACCTTATATATTGGCTAGTATAATTAACAAAACCTTTTATTTAAAGGAGAATACTAAAACATATAGTTATAATACTATAAATAATAAAATATCGGGGGCATTATTGTTTACGCGTTTTTACAGATGGGATGATAAAGAGCTAGAGAAATTCAGGAATCTCAAATTTGAAGATGATTTTTATTCTTTGGTATTAAAAGGTGAATTGGGGAGAGATCCCACCAAAATCGAAAGAGAAAGATTGAAGAGTAAAACAATGTTATTTCTTTTTTTTAACAATCAAAAAGCGAGGAAGGAAAATGAACTTTCTTTTCTAGTTAATCAATTCCCAGAAGTAAATCGTTTTATTGTTAGAGCATTGGATAGTCTCGGGGAGAGAAAGTTTTCTTTTATACTTCAACGAGCAGAGAGTTTATTAGTCCTTGATATATGTGCCAAAGAGTTTAATGATAAATTCCCAGATGAACCTTTTTACACAATTCATGATGCTATATTGAGTACATCTAAGAACTCTGATTTTATATATAAACTCATGGAGAAAAGATTAAGTGAACATACCGGTATAAAACCAGGATTAAAATTAGAACACCCCAATATGTCTGTAATTCCATCAGAATTTGATATTCATAGAATCACTGAAAAAATAATTAAGAGATCTAGGGAAATAAAGAATGTTTATAATGCTGTCGAAGTAATAGGTTCAAATCTAACAAGTTTTGAAGATTTCATAAGAACAACTAAAAAATCAAAATCATGAAAGAACAAATGATACAAATATTGAATGTGACAAAAGAAGAACTTATCCAAATAGTTAAAGAAGGAGTCAAATTAGAATTAAACCGACAACGATCTATGGGAAACCCATTGAACCGGTTATCAATTAGTGGTGAGGATACTCAATACATGACCCGAGACGAAGTTTCAAAAGTTTTGAGTGTAACAGTTCAAACACTAAATAATTGGAGACGAGAAGGGATTCTAATTCCCTTAAAAATTGGGAGTAGGGTATTGTATCGAAAAGAGGATGTGTATAATAATGAACGTTTGGTGGCGTGAGTTGATGGTTAGTTTTTGTGGTAAAATTAAATCATTACAAAGAAAATACTAAGACTTTCTGATAATGGCCAAAATGCATTACAAAAAAAATACTAAGACTATCTGATAATGCGTTATATGTTTAATTTTAAAAATAACAATTATGAAATTATTACTTGCCGCTTTATTATCAATGAGTTTAAGTACTAAAGCACAAGTGGAAAAATTTGAAGGAGTCTGGACATCACCTACTAGTTCTTACTTTACAACAATAATGTACAATGAAGAAAAGGATCAATTTAAAATAATCAATTTTAGCTTTAAAGAAGATGAAATAATATATGAAAAGATTACAAAGGTAGAAGATGATAAGATTTTTACTTCCCTACATAATGAAAGTAACAGTTATTCTGTAAATGTTATTTATGAACTATTAAATAATGATCAAATTCTTTGTGTTTTTGAAGGTGATATAAATAGAAGAGTCGCTATTACTAGAATGCAAATGGATAAAAATTATGACTAGAATTTAATAGTTATATTTAAACCTTACAAGAAAAATACTAAGACCATCTGATAGTGTGTCAAATGGATAGCTAAAAAAACAACTATGAAAAAGAAAATATACTTTGAAAGTGGAAACATAAGAGAAGAGTACGAAGTTTCAGGGGACGGAAAGCGCAATGGTACAACAAGATTATATCATGAGAATGGGCAACTTCAAGTAGAGGTAAATTGGACTAACAATTTACAAGATGATGGAGAAATAATTTCGTATCACGATAATGGAACAAAAGCGAGACAAGTTATTCGTTTAAACGGAGAGTTAAATGGAGAATTTTCGGAGTGGCATGAGAATGGACAATTAAAAAGAAATAGTTTTTATGAATCAAACGTGATACATGGAGTATACAAAACATGGGATAATTTTGGAAACCTAAAAAATATTTTTTTTAAACATAAGTTTATAGATACTATCGATTGTGAAAAATTTAAGTCCTATGATAAAGAACAAATAAGAGTAGAAGAAATAGAAGTGGATTGGCTTCAAGATATTAGTCCTATTTACAAAAAATTCATTAACAAAAATGAAATAACATCTACCTTGCAGCATACATTAGATGATGAAGATGAATACATATCTGTATTTAGCCCTAATGAAGAAGGGGCTAAAAATATAATTGATACAATAATTGAAAATAATGGAGGTTTTTCGGCTTTTGAGTCATTTGAATATGAAAACTGGCACTATAGTTATAATGGGTATTTGTTTAACATTTCATACAAAATCATTATTCCTGAAAAACTTTATGTTATAGAACTCAATAGGAATACAAAAATGAAGTGGCAGTATTTTGATGATTCTATTGTTTTATATGGTATACATAAAGATTCTAAGAAAGTAAATAACCTAATAAAAGGGTTGAATTCTATAGTTTTTAATAAAGGAGAAATGACAAGTGGTGGTGGTCAATTATTTAACACATCAGATGATTCAAATTTAATTGTTTCTTATTGGAATGATCTTGATAAAGTTGTAGAAAAATTTAAATCTATTGTTGATTGCTACCCAGAAAATGCTTTTAGCCAAGAATTATTAGGTGAGAATAAAGAAATTAAAGATTTTACATATGAAGCTATAGAAGAAATTGTAAATCCGTCATTTTGGATAATTACATTTAAAACGGAGAAGTTTAAAATAAATTTATCTCAAGGAAACTCTTCATATCAAATGAATATTTACTTAACTTAAAAATTATGTCAACAATGAACAGAAAATATTTTTATCTCTCTCAAGGTCTTTATGGCCAAAGATTAATCATTAAGATTAACAATCAAGGATTTTGTTATAATCATGATGAAATAGTTGATGCAAATAAAGAGAGGTTCTCAGAAGGTGGAAGCGCTTATAGGTCATGGTCTGAATATGGGTGCTATTCTAAAACTAATGGTTATCCTGGTTGGGCAAAAGAGCACATTAAAAAAATATAAAATTAATATTATGAAAATTATATATTTATCATTGGCTATATTATTTTATCTTATAGGAACTTTGTTAGGCTTTGTACAAAAAACAAGAGGAGACCAATCAAAGGTTTCTAACCTTGAGGCAAAATATCCAATATTAACTTCTTTAAATCCATTTGGACAACCTGTTGCAACACTATTGATTATGTGTTTTTTTATATATCTATTCTATAGGCAATAAATCGACATGGTTATTGGTTAAAATTGATTAAAAGTTAACATTGTCTTAAATAGTAAATCAAGGAATATCCAACGTTGGGCAGAGAATTGTTTGAGACAAATTTAGATACATTAATAAGAGAAACACAATAAAAAGAGGAATAATTATGGGAATATTTGATAGGTTATCTAGAAAAAGTAAACAACCAAAAAAAGAAACATTAACTGATTATCAAAAACATTGGTTAGGTTTAGTAGATATTAGAGTTAATGCTATCTCTTTTGATTTTATCAAAAAAGAATATACAGTCGACAGTCATGGAGAGGAGCACTATGAAGAATATAAAATTAATGAACACAGAGTTCCAAAAGAGAAGAGACAAGAAGTAGCGCAATCAAGAGTTGATGGTCTTTTAAGTATAAAAGATTACATTAAAACTTACGGTAGTGAAGAACAAAAGTTTCACTATGAATCTTCATTAAAAGGAGCTGTGATTTACGCCTCCTCATTGGGGATAAATTTTGATTTACCAGAATTAAAAAAAATGAGTAGTCTTGAAAAATTTAAAGATTATTATCCATTTGAAGAAGTTATTAAAAATATGAGAAAACTTTTAGGAGATGAAGTTTTTGATATTATAGGTGAGCAAGCGGGTTTTAAACTTAACGAAAATGAGGACAAAATTGAAACGAATATTAAACCATCAAAAGAACAATTATTAATTAACTTCTATAATAATTATAAGACATCTTATTCACTTTGTTTAACTATAGCCGATCAGGAAAAAATAAATCTTTCAAAGGTGTTAGATGATATGATTTTTAATGTTCATAATCTTATAAATAAGAAGCCCAATTGGTTTAAGGATATTTCTGGAACATCTGAAATAGCGGTTTTTGGTTTAATAAAGACATGCTCTTTTGGAAGAAATACTTTTGCTTATGATAATGGCTTTGAGTTAGGTGAATATGATGAAGGGGTATTAGCGTCTTCAGAGAGTATTTTTAATAAGTTTTTAGAGAGCGCAAAAAGTTCAAATCATAATTTCAAAGAAGATGTTTCTACATTTTTAGATACTTTTGGATATGGATTATATTTAAAAAATGAATTTGAGTCATCAATAATAATACACAATAAATCTATTGAATTATCACCAGATCACAAAGTTATAGCAGAACATATAACAAACAGAGGAAAATCTAAGTTAAAACTAAATGATAAGGAAGGTGCGAGATCAGATTTTGAAAAGGCGCTAGAAAAAGATGCAAACTTTGAGGAGGCTAAAACTTTACTTGAAAGTATCGGTAAATAACTATTATAAAATAATATGAAAGAAATATTAGAAAAATATTTGAGTGGTGATTACATAATTCAAATGGGATGGAACAACTGTCTTAATTCAAAAGAAGATTTACGTTTATTACTAAGAGGCTGGAAACAATTTTCAAACGCAGATACTATTGGAGACCCAAGACAAGGAGTAGGTGTAAATAGACTTATAAAGTTACGAATTGGTGAAAAAAGATATGAATTGAATCAGGATACTAAAAGAGAAGGAGTCAAGTTGTTTCTGGAAAATGAAAGAAATGGGAACCCATGGATAACCTCAAAAACAAATAGAGTTTCAAATGCCCTAAATGGTGAGCATATTGTGGGATTACAGATGTATAAGAAAAATTAAACCAGTATATTATGGGAATATTTGACAGGTTATTTGGAAAAAGAAAACAATCTAAACTGAGCGTTGCTGATCAATATAAACTTTTAACTGACTCGCCTGCAAGCATAGAAACTGAGGTTGAGGGTCATAAAATGTTCAAAAGAGATATGACAGGGTTATTTGCATACTTTAAAGAGAGGCCAGATATGGAAAGATTATACAATGAGTTTACTCACTTAATTAGAAATGAGCTTACTGTTAGTGAGTACTTGAATGGTGCCAATGTCATGGATGACCTTGAGGTTAGGTCTGCAGTTAAAAAAGGGTTTGGTGATATTGCAGGATTCCTGAAAGACATGCTTGAAATTCAAGATAACGAAGAACTGAGAAAAGACTTCAACGCCTGTAAAGAAGCAGTATCAATCTTAAAAGGCGAAACTTCTGAGGCTGAAGATTACTTTCAAGAATCATTTAAAAATAGGGATAATGAAGACTTTCACTTAGCAATTGAAAATATCTCAAAAGCAATAGCAATAGATCCCACCAAAGGGGTTTATTATTTCAATAGAGCAGCCGTAAAGCAAACAATGTTTGATTATGAGTCAGCGATACTTGATTTTACTAAGTCTATTGATTTGAAATTTGAGCATTTAGAGGCAGCGTATTTTTACAGAGCAAAGTGTAAAATATATATTCAAGACATTAAAGGTGCAAAAGTAGACACTATGAAACTTATGGAATTGGGACATTTAGAATGGGTTGAACAGTTTGAGTATTGGATTGATTCATTTGAAGAGTTAGGGTATGATGAGTTTATTAAAACCTTTCCTTTTTAAAGATATAAAACTAAGACCTTCACATAATAGATGTTAAATACAACTAATTATAATAATTTAAATTTATGAATGAAATAGTGAAAAGATATTTAACGATAGATCAAAAACACATAAAAAGAATTAAACAAACAGATGAAATAACAAGTATAGATATTTTTTATCAGATTCTTAAATCTTGGAAAATTATTTCAAGTGAAAAAACTATAGGTTATTGCAGTCCTAATGGCAATGTCCCTCAAATTAGAATTAGTTTGGATGGTAATAAATATGTAGTTAATGCAGATAGTACCAAAGATGGTGTAACTGAATTTCTAAAAAATAAAAATAATCCATGGTATTTGATAGAAAATAAAAAAGGTATTAAAAATAAAATAACTAACACTGAAAATAAAAGTTCTATCAAAGGTTTTTATATGTATAAATTATATGTATAAAGTATAAATTTTAGATAATCACATTTTTACCGTTTCCAAGTCCCGCCATACATACATAACGGATTGTCTTTTTTAACTTCTAAAAGACACTCCTTACAAACAAACACCCATTCTTTGGTTTCTTATATTGCACTCGGTACATTGTAGAAAAATCAACATCACAAAATTCACAATGTTTAATTCGTTGTTTCATAGGTTACTTAAGTCATTAATAACTTAACTTTTGGAGTGTAATATAATCAGTTCACAGTTATCTTTTTATACCTCCCGAGCAACCTCTCGAGCAACCCCAAAAACCAAAAAACCCGTAAATCATTGTTTATAAATGAGTTACGGGATAATTTTGTGGTACCTCCAGGAATCCAGTAAATATGGTTTTTAATCATTAATTCATGACCCTATATTTTCTTAACCATTTTGAAATTTTCAACTAATTAAATAGATGTCAATGCGGCAATAGGACCGGGTTTTTATAAATTAGGGGGCTTGATTTTAAAAATAATTTTGTTTATATTTTTAAAAACTAAAAGTATGGAGAATAAATTATTGACAATTTCAGAGGCGGCAACTTACTTAGGAGTTTCCATATCTTATGTATATAAAATGTGTGCTAAAAGAAGTATTGATTTTTATAAAATTGGAAGATCTAATAAATTTTTAATGGAAGATTTAGACGATTTTATAAAAAAGGGTAAAGTTTCTAAAGAGATTATAACAACATCATATAACCTAAGACCTTTTGTAAAAATATGATAACCATAAAACAGGTATTTGACTATCGGACACCAAAATCCAATGGAGAAATCCCTGTAAGGCTGCGAGTAACTCACAATCGAAAAACAACTCATATCTCTCTCAATACATCATTAACCCCGGTTCAAATACAAAAAATAGCACAAGGAGAGGTGGATCAAGAATTAACTCAGTTTAGAAAAGAGCTTGATGACCTTACAAATAACGCCAGAGAAGTAGCTGCAAAATTACATCCATTTTCGATAGATGAATTAAAACGTCAACTTTCAAATTCCACCACCTCAAAACAAAATAAAGATCCTCTACTGGTCGATATCATTCAACTGAAATTAAAACAACTTGAAGACCATCAACAATACAAATCTAAAGGTCACTATAAGACACTTTTAAAAATGATGACCACCTTTGATTCATCTCGATTATTAAAGAATGTAGATCAGGATTTCTTAAATGATTTTGAACAGTTTTATATAAATGGAAGAATTAAAAAAGATGGAGAAGATCGATTAGAAAATTATTACAATACGTTAAGTATTTACTTGAGAGATCTTAAAGCCGTAATTAATTTAGGTAGAGATCATAAAATGGTAGATCACACCTATGAGTTTCCTTTTGGTAAGAACAAATACATCATTAAAACCTACAATACAGAAAAACAAATCTTTTCCGTAGATCAGGTACATAGATTAATGTCCTATAACGCTTTTGATACAAAGTATCAAAGAAACGCTTATAACCATTGGAAACTTTGTTTTTTATGTAACGGAAGTAATATGTCGGATGTTCTACAATTCAAATGGACAGACATAGAAGATGATGTCATCTCATTAGTGAGACAGAAAACGAAGAATAGGACAAAGAACGTAAGGAAACTCTCTATACCAATTATAAGACCCTTAAAGGAGTTAATAGAAGAGATAGGAGACAAGGAGAGTGAATACATTTTTGGTGGATTTAGAACCCTTCCAAAGAAGACTACAGTTCATAACAAAGTATCTAAAATGTGTAAAGGGTATAACAAACACTTAAAAGTTATTGGAGAGAAATTAGGATTGCCATTTTCACCTATTATATCGACCTCAAGACATAGTTACGGAAATTACCTTGCTAAACATGGAGTTCCATTAGAGAGGATTGCAGAGATGATGGGACACAAAGACAAACTAAGATTTACAACATATCATTACATTGGAAGTTTGGATAAGAAGATTTTATTTGAAACGAATTCCTGTTTAGAAGAGTTTTAACCCTGAAATGTTTGCAAGAATGTTTGCAAGAATTAATTAAAACAAGGGTTTTATATATGAAAACGTATTGTTTATAAGGGTTACAGAAGATGTCTCAAAAACATTTTTTAATACTCATAATCAGGTGGTCCTTGGTTCGAGCCCAAGTGGGACCACTTTATTTTTAAAAAAGACTTTAGTTCAACTAAAGTCTTTTTTGCTTTACATAAAATATAATAGATGGTTTTTGTGATCAAATAAGTGCACCAAAATTTTAATATAGGAAGTTTAAAATCAACAACAAGATATTTATAACACTTTTTTTGGTGTTATTTCTTGTTTAGGCCAATAGTGGGCAAATTGTGCTACTACCAGCTTTGCTTATAATGTAGGCTTGTTGTTTTTGTTGGCATTAGGATTATTTATGGTATTCAAAAAATTAAGTAGTAATTTTTAATCCCTTATGGTAAGTCTACTTACATATTTTCCAATTACATCAAACTCTAAGTTTACAACATCATTTTCTGATAATGTTTTAAAACATGTATTTTCTAATGTGTAAGGTATAATTGCTACACTAAAAGAGTTTTCTTTAGAGTTTACTACGGTTAAACTAACTCCATTTACAGTTATAGAGCCTTTTTCTATTGTTATGTTATTGTTTGCAGAATGATAGTTAAATGTAAAAACAGTACTTCCATTTTCATTTTTAATATGGGTGCAAGTACCTGTTTCATCTACATGACCTTGTACAATATGGCCATCTAATCTATCACCAAGTTTCATAGCACGTTCTAAATTTACCATAGAAGAAACTTTAAGATTACCAATATTTGTTTTGTCTAAAGTTTCTTTAATAGCAGTAACGGTATACTCATCATTATTTATAGCTACTACAGTTAAGCAAACACCATTATGCGCTACACTTTGGTCTACTTTTAGCTCGTTAGTAATGCTACTTTTAATGGTGATGTGTAAATTATCTAGTTCTTTAATTACTTTTGTTACAATACCAAGTGTTTCTATAATTCCTGTAAACATTCTTATAAATTTAGTTACTTTTGTAGTATTGCAAATTTAAGCATATTACAAGAGTTATGGCAGACAAAACAGATAAAATAATTGTAGGGATTTCTATTGGAGATTTAAATGGAATAGGTGTAGAGGTTATTTTAAAAACATTTTCAGATAAGAGAATGTTAGATTTTTGTACACCAGTATTATTTGGGGCAACAAAAGTAGTTTCTTACCATAAAAAAGCATTAAAAACAGAAGTTCCTGTGCATGGTATTACCTCTGTAAACCAAATAAACCACAACAAAATTAACATCTTAAATATATGGAAAGAAGAGGTCTCTATAGAGCTGGGAAAACCTACAGAGACATCTGGTAAGTACGCGGCAAAATCTTTAGAAAGCGCTTTAAGTCACTTAAAAGAAGGTACTGTAGATGTTTTGCTAACAGCACCAATAAACAAAGAAAATATACAGTCAGAAAATTTTAATTTTCCCGGGCATACAGAATATTTAGAAGCTGGTTTAGAAGGTAAAAGTTTAATGATTTTAATGACAGACCAGTTGCGTATAGGTTTAATTACAGGACACATACCAATTGCAGAAATTGCAACAACTTTAACCCCAGAGTTAATTACAGAAAAAGTAGAAACCATGTATACTTCTTTAATAGAAGATTTTGGTATCAATAAACCCAGAATTGCAGTTTTAGGTTTAAATCCACATTGTGGTGATAATGGTGTAATAGGTAAAGAAGATGATGACATTATAAGGCCTACAATACAACAAATAAAAGAAACAGGAAAGCTTGTTTTTGGGCCCTATGCAGCAGATGGTTTCTTTGGTTCAGAAACCTACAAACAGTTTGATGGTGTTTTAGCAACCTATCATGATCAAGGTTTAGCCCCTTTTAAAGCATTGTCATTTGGCAATGGTGTAAATTTTACGGCAGGTTTACATAAAATTAGAACATCCCCAGACCATGGAACAGGGTATGATATTGCAGGTAAAAACCAAGCAAATCCATCTTCTTTTAAAGAAGCTTTATTTACCGCAATTAAAATTTTTAAAACAAGAAAAGAATACAAAGAACTTACTAAAAACCCACTGTTAGTAAAGTAAAAATAAAATATTTTCTTTTTTTTAAAGAAAACAGTGTATAAAAACATTTTTTTATATCTTTGCACGCTCAATTGATGTTTGATAATGAAAGACTTGAAAGAATTCAACATACCGTTTGTAGGATTAAAAGAAGGAAAGCATTTATTTGAATATGCAATTAGTAATACGTTCTTTACGTTTTTTAATTTTGATGAATTTAAAAGTACTGATATTCAGGTAACTTTAGAATTTATTAAAAAAAGCACATTATTTGAGCTTGTTTTTAATACAAAAGGTACCGTAGAAATACCTTGCGATGTTACAAACGAGTTATACAACCAAGAAATAACAGCTCAATTACCATTAGTTGTTAAGTTTGGGCCAGAATATAATGATGATAATGAGGAAATTTTAATACTTCCACATGAAGCGTATCAATTTAATATAGCACAATTTATTTATGAAATGATTGTGTTGGCGGTTCCTAACAAAAGAGTGCATCCAAAAGTAGTAGACGGCACAATGAAGTCTGAAGCCCTAGAAAAGTTAAAAGAACTAGAAATAAAAAAAGAAAAAACTGTAGAAACTACAGACCCAAGGTGGGATAAATTAAAGAATTTAATAACAGAAAAAAAGACATAAAATGGCACATCCTAAAAGAAAAATATCTAAAACAAGAAGAGATAAAAGGAGAACACATTATAAGGCATCTGCGCAACAAATTGCAACAGACCCAACAACGGGTGAAGCACACTTATACCATAGAGCTCACTGGCACGAAGGTAAATTATACTACAGAGGTCAAGTAGTATTAGAAGCTGTTTCTGCAGAAGCTTAAAAATTTTCAAATTTTTAAAAAAACCCTCATTTTTGAGGGTTTTTTGTGTTTTTATGCCAAATTTTACCGTTTTTGATAAATTTTAATTCAAAAAGTAAAATAAATTTCATTTCTTTGAACTTCCTTAACATTTGGAAAACAAATAACTATTATGACAAAAATCACTGCAGCAATTTCAGCAGTAGGAAAATATGTTCCTGACTATATACTAACAAATAAAGAGTTAGAAACTTATGTAGATACAAACGATGAGTGGATAACTACTAGAACAGGAATCAAAGAAAGAAGAATCTTAAAAGGAGAAGGATTAGGTACTTCATATATGGCCATAAAAGCCTCAGAAGATTTGATAAAAAAAGCTCATCTAGATCCTAAAGAAATAGATCTGGTTATTGTAGCTACAGCAACACCAGATTTACAAGTAGCCTCTACAGCAGCCTATGTTGCTTCAGAAATTGGTGCTACCAACGCATTTGGTTACGATTTGCAAGCAGCATGTTCTAGTTTTTTATACGGCATGTCTACAGCAGCAAGTTATATAGCTTCTGGTAGATACAAAAAAGTACTGCTAATTGGTGCAGATAAAATGTCTTCTATTATAGATTATTCAGACAGAGCCACCTGTATTATTTTTGGTGATGGCGCAGGTGCAGCTTTATTTGAACCAAATTTAGAAAACTTAGGCTTACAAGATGAGTACCTAAGAAGCGATGGCGTAGGTAGAGATTTTCTAAGAATAGAAGCAGGAGGATCTATGATGCCAACAACTTTAGAAACCGTTCAACAAAAAAAACACTTTGTGTATCAAGAAGGTAAAACCGTATTTAAATATGCGGTTTCTAATATGGCAGATGTAGCAGAAAAAATGCTTACTAGAAACAATTTGTCAGAAAGCGATATACAATGGTTAGTTGCACATCAAGCAAATAAAAGAATTATAGAAGCAACCGCTAATAGAGTTGGTGTTGCTGCAGAAAAAGTAATGATGAACATTCATAGATATGGTAACACAACCTCTGCAACTTTACCNTTATTATTAGCAGACTATGAAAAAGAATTAAAAAAAGGAGATAATTTAATTTTTGCCGCATTTGGTGGTGGTTTCACTTGGGGAGCTGCATATCTTAAATGGGCGTACAATTCATAAAAAAACAAACAACTAAACAATAGGAAAAATGGATATTAAAGAAATTCAAAATCTTATAAAATTTGTAGCAAAATCTGGCGCAAGCGAGGTAAAACTAGAAATGGAAGATGTAAAAATTACTATTAGAACAGGATCTGAAAAAACAGAAACTACTATTGTGCAAGCCGCACCAATGCAAGGAGCACCACAAATGGCAGCACCTTTAGCACCCCAACAGCCAGTTGCAGAAGCACCTGTAGCACCAGCTAAAGAAACAGAAGACAATTCTAATTTAATTACAATTAAATCTCCAATTATTGGTACTTTCTACAGAAAACCATCTCCAGACAAACCAAACTTTGTAGAAGTTGGTTCAGAAATTGGGGTTGGAGATACAGTGTGTGTGATAGAAGCTATGAAATTATTTAACGAGATAGAATCTGAGGTTTCAGGTAAAATTGTTAAAGTTTTAGTAGACGATTCTTCTCCAGTAGAATTTGATCAGCCATTATTTTTAGTAGATCCATCATAATAAAGAGTATCGGTTTTTAGAGTTCAGATTTTAGATTTTCTAACTCACAACTCATAACTCATCATTTAAAACTCTTAAATTATGTTTAAAAAAATATTAATTGCCAATAGAGGGGAAATAGCACTACGTGTTATTAGAACCTGTAAAGAAATGGGTATAAAAACGGTTGCGGTATACTCTACTGCAGACGAAGAAAGCCTACATGTAAGATTTGCAGATGAAGCAGTTTGTATAGGTCCTGCGCCAAGTGCTGAGTCTTATTTAAAAATGTCAAATATTATTGCAGCTGCAGAAATAACAAATGCAGATGCCATTCATCCTGGGTATGGTTTTTTATCTGAAAACGCAAAATTTTCTAGACTTTGCGAAGAACATCACATAAAATTTATTGGTGCTACCGGAGAAATGATAGACCAAATGGGAGACAAAGCAAATGCGAAAGCTACCATGAAAGCAGCGGGTGTACCTTGTGTGCCCGGTAGTGAGGGGGTTATAGAAAACTTTGAAGAATGCGAAAAGTTAGCTGTAGAAACGGGCTATCCTGTTATGTTAAAAGCATCTGCAGGTGGTGGTGGTAAAGGGATGCGTGCTGTTTGGAAACCAGAAGATTTAAAAGAAGCTTGGGACTCTGCAAGACAAGAATCTAAAGCAGCTTTTGGAAATGATGATATGTATATGGAAAAGCTCATAGAAGAGCCAAGACATATAGAAATTCAAATTATTGGAGATTCTTTCGGAAAAGCATGCCACTTATCAGAAAGAGACTGTTCTGTTCAAAGACGTCACCAAAAATTAACAGAAGAAACTCCCTCTCCCTTTATGACAGATACATTGAGAGAAGAGATGGGTAATGCCGCTGTAAAAGCAGCAGAATATATAAAATACGAAGGAGCAGGTACTGTAGAGTTTTTGGTAGATAAACACAGAAACTTCTATTTTATGGAGATGAATACACGTATTCAAGTAGAGCACCCAATTACAGAAGAAGTTGTAAACTACGATTTAATTAGAGAACAAATTTTGGTGGCTGCTGGTGTACCAATTTCTGGTAAAAACTACTATCCACAATTGCACTCTATAGAATGTAGAATTAATGCAGAAGACCCATATAATGGTTTTAGACCTGCACCTGGTAAAATTACCACTTTACACACTCCTGGTGGTCATGGAGTAAGAATGGATACACATGTGTATGCAGGTTATATGATACCACCAAACTACGATTCTATGATTGCAAAATTAATTGTAACAGCGCAAACAAGAGAAGAAGCAATTAATAAAATGAAAAGAGCTTTAGATGAATTTGTAATTGAAGGTGTAAAAACAACGATTCCTTTTCACAGACAATTAATGGATCATCCAGATTATGTTGCTGGAAACTACACAACAAAATTTATGGAAGAATTTACAATGGAGTAAATTTTTAGAAAGATAAAAAAAGAGAATACATTTTGTATTCTCTTTTTTTTATTTAAAATTGTAGATACCTGGTTAAAATAAATTCTTTAGTAGTAATATGCAACCCTTACCTAATGGACTTAGAACAGAAATAGTTATATCTTTAGAACAACAAATGAAGCGACAAATAAAACTTTAATATGTTAGAAAAACCAAATTTAAATTATATTAAAGATATTTCTGAAGGAGATAAAAATTTTGAAAATAACTTACTATTATCTTTAAAAACAGAGTTTCCTAAAGAATATGAAATTTTAAAAAATAATTTTAAGCAACAAAATTACCTTAAAGTAGCTTTAAATTTGCATAAATTAAAACATAAAATAAGTATACTAGGCATGCCACTAGCTTTTGAGNTAGCCTCTGATTTTGAACAAGATATAAAAAAAGNCCATACAGAACAATATNAAACTTTACTTGTNGTTTTAGATAAAATTAATGTATATTTATCCTCTATATAGCCCCTACCAAATATTATGACTTGTATTATTATTGATGATGATGAATCTGCAAGATTAATCATAAAGCAGCTATGTAAAAAATATTCATTAACTGTTAAGAAAGAGTTTTCTTCTGCAATAGAGGCTATTAAATATTTAAATACCAACAAAGTAGCGTTAGTTTTTTTAGATATTCATTTGCCTACATTTTCTGGTTTCGATTTTATTAAAACCATTAATAATTCACCAAAAATAATTATTACTACCTCAGATAAAAACTTTGCATTAGAGGCTTTTGAATATAAAAGTGTTATCGATTATTTAGTAAAACCAATAAATCAAGATAGATTTAAAAAATCTCTAGAAAAAATAAAAGCAAATACGGTTAAAATTTCAAAAAATAAAAGCCATCTACAGAAAGAAAATTTTATTTTTATAAATGTAGAAAAAAGGCTTACTAAAATTTTGATTTCAGATATTTTACTGATTGAAGCAAAAGGAGATTACATTAATATTAAAACCGATGAAAAAAATTATACCGTATATGCTACACTCAAAAAAATTAAAGATAAATTACCAGAAAGTTTATTTTTAAGAATTCACAGATCCTTTATTATCAACACTTCAGAAATTATAGATATAGAAGATAATAGTGTTTTAATTAGAAAGTATGTTATTCCTGTAAGTAAAACTTATAAATCAGAATTAATCAATAGGTTAAACTTATTATAGTAACTTATCGTGTAAAAAGTATCTTTTATCTTGTTTTTTACTGTTTATATCGAAATTTATAAAACGCTAATCTA
>P_2C_Liq_1_UnCtyDRAFT_1000139_pt1 | contig 30246 bp, 18 predicted proteins | sample Pon2CUnioCityCA_2_FD_10234 | JGI IMG/M metagenome (IMG submission 10234) | reverse complement strand
CATCGCATAATATCTAGCTTACCAAGCGAATTAAGAAACCCGTCCTTGTGACGGGTTTTTTGTTTTTTATCTAAACTCAACCAGACGGATTTAAAGAAAATCTATTTATTGTCTAATATCCTTTATCTGTGACTATATATGCCAATTATCACTCCTGAGAAAATAAAATATCTGGTGAAACTGATTCACCAATATCACCAGCATTCATTAAACTAGATTTATTAGGTACGGATTTTTTCTTTGAAATTTTAAGGAAAAGTCGTATAAAACATATGCTTTATATCAAGCCAAAGCCGAAGAGGCTTTAAGCGCATTATAAGGTTTAAGTAAATAAGTACTATACGCATACCGTCTATTAACTGTATTTATATAGCTTCTTTCATACAGGGAGTTATAGTCCTTCTCTAATAAACCGGAAAAGAATAAAAAAACGCATTAAATGTTTAGTTTAATGCGTAAAGTCATGCATTATGCACGAGTTGGTTGAAATGAGACAAGATATTCGTTTTATAATGTAGGTCGAATATATTGATTAATGGTTAACATACTACTTACATATTTGGTTAAACATTATTCTGCATTAGTCTAATAGACCTCAGTCGTAAATCTTACGTTGCTTTTTTGTGAATAAATAAATAGACCAAAGTCCTATTTTTATAATGGGATAAATCCCTACTATTGGTAGGTACAAATTAGAACAATTTTACAAATTAAACTCGCAATTGGAGGCAGTATGTCTGGCAAATTATATCCAGTACCAGAGACGTTAAAAGGAAATGGACGTTTATCTGAAGAACAATATTTCGCAATGTATGAAGAATCAATCAATAATCCAGAAAAGTTTTGGGCTGAATTCAAAAATGAAATTGACTGGTTTAAAGAGCCTACTATTATCAAAAATACGTCATTTGATCCCAAAGACGTATCTATCAAATGGTTCGAAGATGGCCAATTAAACGCATCTTACAACTGTATCGATCGTCATTTAGCAGATAATGCTAAAAAGACTGCTATTTTATGGGAAGGTGATAACCCAGCTGATGCTCAAGCCATTACTTTTCAAGAGTTACATTATGAAGTATGTAAACTTGCCAATGGCTTGAAAAAACTAGGTGTAGCTAAAGGTGATCGCGTAGCTATATACATGCCTATGGTGCCACAAGCTGCATATGCAATGTTAGCTTGTGCACGTATTGGTGCCGTACATTCTGTCATTTTTGGTGGTTTCTCACCAAATGCAATTGCTGATCGTATCAATAACTCTGATGCAAAAGTCGTAATCACATGTGACGAAGGTCGCCGTGCTGGTCGTTCTGTACCATTAAAAGCAAATGTCGATGAAGCATTAGCAAATGATGCCTGCCCGTCTATAACTGCTGTTATCACTCACAAGCTCACTGGTGGGGATGTAACTTGGAATGCAGATGTTGATGTTTGGTGGCATGAGTTAACAGAAGATTGTTCAGCGCAATGTGAACCAGAAGTAATGGATGCAGAAGATCCTTTATTCATCCTTTATACCTCTGGTTCTACCGGTCAGCCGAAGGGTGTTGTTCATTCTACAGGTGGTTACTTACTATATACTTCAATGACATTTAAGTATGGCTTTGATTATCAACCTGATGATATTTATTGGTGTACTGCTGATGTGGGTTGGATCACTGGTCACAGCTATATGGTTTATGGACCAATGGTAGCGGGTGCAACACAAGTATTTTTTGAAGGTGTTCCGACTTATCCGGATGTTCGTCGTATTGCACAGGTTGTTGAAAAATACAAAGTTAATAGCTTGTATACAGCACCTACAGCGATTCGTGCATTGATGGCGCACGGTGAAAAACCGGTGGAAGGTTGTGATCTATCTTCTTTGCGTATTTTAGGTTCAGTAGGCGAGCCTATTAACCCAGAAGCTTGGGAATGGTACTATCGTGTTATTGGTCAATCTAAGTGTCCAATCGTGGACACTTGGTGGCAAACTGAGACTGGTGGTATGATGATCGCGCCGCTACCGTCTTCAACTCCAAATAAACCAGGCTCTGCTTCACGCCCATTATTTGGTATTCAGCCAGCATTATTTGATGCTGAAGGTGTTGAGCTTGAAGGTGCTAACGAAGGTAACTTAGTTATTAAAGATAGCTGGCCTTCACAAGCAAGAACGGTTTATAACGACCATAAACGTTTTATCGAAACTTATTTCAGTGCTTATAATAACGTATATTTTACAGGTGACGGTTGCCGTCGTGATGAAGATGGTTATTACTGGATTACTGGTCGTGTAGATGATGTTTTAAACGTATCTGGTCACCGTTTAGGAACAGCTGAGATTGAAAGTGCTTTAGTTGCCCACGAAGTGATTGCCGAAGCTGCGGTTGTGGGTTATCCTCATGATATTAAAGGCCAAGGCATTTATGTTTATGTTACGCCTCTAGAGGGTGTGGTCGCAGACGATGCACTTACAGCTGAAATCCGAAGCTGGGTGCGTAAAGAATTAAGTCCTATTGCTACTCCAGACTTAATTCAATGGACAAGTGGTTTACCAAAGACACGTTCGGGCAAAATTATGCGACGTATCTTGCGTAAAATCGCGGCAAATGAATACGAGCAGTTAGGTGATACTTCAACACTTGCAGATCCGTCAGTTGTTGATACGCTAATTGCAGAAAGATTGAATAAATAAAGAAAGGTAGAAAACTATGGCAACGTTGCTTATTGCGGATGACCATCCGCTCTATAGAGATGCACTAAAAGGAGCGTTGTCAGTATCACTGCAAGACCTTAAATTACTAGAGTCTTCAGATTTACCTGAAACAATTGAGGTTTTGGAGCAAACTGAAGTTGATTTATTACTCTTGGATTTACACATGCCAGGTAGTAATGATTTATTTGGGCTGCTACATATATTGAAACTTTATCCGGATTTACCTGTAGCCGTAGTGTCAGGAACAGAAGATCCTTTGATTATTTCAAAGATTGTTGGCGTCGGTGCATTGGGTTTTATTCCTAAAACAGCAAGCTCAGCAGAAATAGGTGAAGCAATTAAAGCAATATTATCTGGTGATGTTTGGTTACCCGAAGGTATTTCGGATAGTATCGAAGAGGTCGATGAGGCTTTTTCTCAACTTGCTGATAACGTTGCAAGCCTGACACCTTCACAATATAAAGTATTGTGCTTTATGCGTGAGGGTTTATTGAATAAGCAAATTGGTTATAACTTGGATATTGCAGAAGCAACAGTAAAAGCTCACGTGACTGCAATCTTTAGAAAACTGGGTATTAATAACCGTACACAAGCAGTATTAATTGCATCTCAGTTAGAGTTAGAGCCGCCGGTTAAGAATTAAATATATAGTGTAACTGACCTATGAAAAAAACACGCTTAGAGCGTGTTTTTTTATGCCTGTTATTCTTTCATTTCAAACTTCTGTTGCTTAGCCATTGACTGGACCATAGCACGAAGTTTTGCAGGTTTTAGAGGCTTATTTAAATGCATAATATTCAATTCATGGCATTTTTGTTTTAGATCTTCATCATGTAATGCAGTAACAATAGCTGCCGGTACTACCTTATGCATCTTTTGTTGGATATCACTAATTAAATCCAACCCAAGTAAGTCACGGTCTAATTGGTAGTCAATAAGCATTAAGTCAGGCGTAAATTCATCCACTGCCATCAATCCCTTTTCATAGGTGTTGGCTAGATAAGACACAACTCCCCACTTATCTAATAGTGTTTTTAAAGCATCTAGGTTCTCGTTCTTATCATCGATACATAAGATTTTTAGGCCTTTTAGTCCTCTTACTGTTCGACGAGTTACACTCGGTTTGATTTGTTCAGGTTCTGTACCTATCAGCGTTAAACTAAAGCAGCTNCCCACTGATTTTTTAGAGGAAACACTTACATCAGCATCCATTTTTTTTGATAGTCTGCGCACAATTCCGAGGCCTAAGCCTACGCCTGCCGATGAAGACTCTTGTACTCGCACAAAATCTTCAAAAATTGCTGATTGGTTCTCTTTAGTTAATCCGATACCAGTATCGTAAACACGCACCGTAACTTTTTCGCCAGATTGTTTGATAGTTACCAAGACTTTTCCAGAGTCAGTATATTTGATGGCATTAGAAACGAAATTTTGAATGATACGATAGGTATAAGTTCGGTCAGCTTTGACCCAAACATTGCGGATCCGAGCACGCAGTTTTAAGCCTTTATTTTCAGCCTTCATCGACATATCTGAAATAATATGATTAACGATTTTGGCGAGGTCAAATGATTCAATTTTAGCTTCCAGATCGCCTTGGTCAAGACGGGATATATCTAATAAGGTGCTAATTAACTCTTCTGAAGATGTCACTGAATCATTGAGTTTAGAGAGTATTTCACGTGCTGATTTTGATAACACTGCGTCTTCTAATGCTGACAAGTATAATTTGGCAGCATTTAACGGTTGGATAATATCGTGGCTAGCTAGTGCTAAAAATCGAGTTTTAGAGGCGTTCGCTTCTTCTGCGGCTTTACGTGCTTCGATTAGTTCTTTTTCTGTGTCGTAACGACGCTCAATTTCAAGGCGTAAATCAGCATTTATCGAATGTACTTCCTCGGTCCGTTTTTTCATACGCGTTTCGAGATCAATGTTGGCCTCTTCAAGAGCCTGTTGAATTTCGACATGGCTTGTAATGTCGTTAAAGCTGGTCACAAACCCACCACCTGGTAGAGGATTCCCTATCATCTCAATTACTTTGCCATCGTTACGTTGTCGTGTAAAACGATGCTGAGTCCCGTTCTTTAAGTGTTCGATACGTCGCTTTATCAACTCATCAATATCACCAGGCCCTAGCTCACCTTTTAGAGCATTAAAGCGCATCAGTTTTTCAATGGGCACGCCGACGGTTAAATAATTGTCTGGGTAGGCGAATAACTCTAGATATTTCTTATTCCAAGCCACGAGGTTTAAATGCTTGTCAATCACACTAATACCATGTTCCATACTTTCTAGAGAGGTCATAAGTGCTGTCATATTAAATTGCATGGCTTGGGTAGTACCATCAAAGAAGTTTATTACTTCAGAGAAGTCGAGTTTTTTGCCTTGCAGTAAACTAAACACTAACACCTGTGCACTAGAACCGCCGATTACGCCGCCCAGGCCTCGTTCACAGAAAGCGATAAATTCTTGCTCTGGTTGTTGTGCGGGTTCAATCTTATAGCCATTGGCAGCTTCAAATTCTGAGACCAACTGGTCACAACGCGTTTGTCCCATAAAAGTCGTTAACAAGGTCATTAAATCGCTGTTGTTGATATTATCAATATTTTCCTTACGAGTTGGAGTATAAGTTAAGTCAGGGTGGACAAATGCTTCAGCTTGAATTTTGTCGGTTAATCTAGCTGGTGCGATTTTGGAAAAGAGTATGTACGTAGCAGTATTTGCTAAGACACTAATAATAGCGCCTTGTGTGAGGATCTCTGATTGGCTGAAAACTGACATGTCAGGATTGAAAATTGGGATGATTAACCAGAAAATCCAACTTGTTATCCCCATAAATAGTCCTGCATAGACGCCATGCGCATGACCTTTTTTCCAATATAGTCCTCCGACAATAGCAGGTAATAATTGAATTACTAAAGAGAAGGCAATCAACCCGATCGAGCTCAACGAACTTGAACCTGTCATTTGCTGTTGATAAATAAAGGATAACCCTAAAATTACCGCAATAATTGTACGTCGAATAATGCGTATTTTTTGTGTGTAGTTTTGCTGTTTCGCTGGTGATTTGTCACTTGGTAAAAGTTTGGGTAAGACAACATCGTTGGCCAACATTGTCGACAATGTTAACGTCGCGACAATGATCATTGCTGTAGCAGCAGATAGGCCACCGACAAATACGATCATTTGTAGGAGTATACTCTCAGAAAGTACAGCGATCGAAAGCACATAGTTATCCGAGTTAATCGTACTACCACTAAATAGCGTTTGTCCTGCGATAGCAATAATGGGAATCAAAAAGGCAGTGAGTAGCAAGTAAAGTGGAAATAACCAGCGTGCAGTCTGCAGATGATTCACATTTAGATTATCAATAATGGCTACATGGAATTGTCTAGGTAAGCAGATAATGGCTGCTGCCGCCATGAATGTTTGCGCCCAAAACGAGAATGATGTTAGCTGAGTATAAGAGTGTTCTGCTGCAAACTCAGTAATAAAAGATTCTGTAGATGTCGAATTCCAAGCTTGGTATCCCACATAGGTAACTAAAACTAATGCTAACAGTTTAATCACTGATTCAAATGAAATTGCGAGCATTAAACCTCTGCGATATTCGGTTACGTCGGTCTGTTTTGTACCAAAGTAAATAGCAAATAGTGCAACAAAAATAGTTGAAAGAAACACAATGAATTGAATGTCATCTTCATTAGACATAATGACAAATGAAGCTCCAATAGCTTTTAATTGTAATGCGATATATGGAATGGTGGCGAGAAGTGCTATCAGCGTTACAACCAATGCGACTGGTTGACGTTTACCGTAGCGTGAAGAAATAAAGTCAGCGATAGTATTGATATGTTGTTTTTTACTGACGATGACCATTTTACGTAAGAAGTTATAGCCAAATAAATAGACTAAGGCAGGCCCCAAAAGAATTGGTAAATACATCCATGCATCACGGGAAGCTTGACCAACCCCACCAAAGAATGTCCAAGCAGTACAGTAGATGGCAAGTGCCAAGGAATATACCACCGGATGAGACGTAATTTTTCTAGCGAGTGGTGTGTTTTTATCTCCCCATTTCGCAATCCAAAACAACAGCATTAGATAAAATAACGCCAGTAAAACCCAACCAAAAGCCATATTATTCTCGTTCTTTGTAAACTTACATTATGTACTTTATCACACCACGCATAGTGTTAATATATGGGCTAATACTAAGGTCGAATTTTGTATTGACGAGGCATTCTCTAGTGTGGGAAATTCAGACAGTTTGTTGATTATCATAGCAGTACAAAGTCACATTTTATATATATGACAATAACTTGCACAAGGAAGAATAAATGAGCACCATACCCCATCAAGTTATCGATTTCTTGAAACAATCAGCTCCATTTGATGTGTTTGATAAAGACACCTTGTTGCACACAGCGAAACACACCAAAGTCATTTATCTTACCGATGACAATCAAGAAGAAGTGCTAGATGAGCACTGTCCAGCCCTGTTTTTGATCCAGTCGGGACAATTTATTATTACTGATGAAAGAGGGAAGGAACGTCATTTAAGTGAAGGTGACTACTTTGGCTTTATTATGTTGTTGGATCCTGATGAAGGTAAAATGCAAGTGACTGTGGATAGCCCAGGCGTTATTTACTGCTTTTCTCCAGAGGTATTCAAGCAACGATGTGAAAATAAGTCCTTTTTAGGATTTTTTACCGCAGCTAGAGATGACGTCGTAGAAAACCAAGCGGTAGCAAATTCAAATGCAATGTGGCTATATAAGCCTTTACATGAAATGCTTCACCGAGCACCGATCCAAATTGAACAAACGTTATCTATCAAAGCCGCGGCAGAAGTCATGTCAGATGAGGGTGTGAGTTCTTTAATTGTCACTGAGGATGACCATTTAATTGGGATAGTGACTGACCGAGATTTACGTAATCGTGTTGTAGCAACAGGGTTAGATATCACTTTGCCGGTAGATACGATTATGACCTCTAGCCCAGCTTATATTTTGCATAATCAGAATATGTTTGCGGCAATAGCTTTGATGAGCGAGAAGAACATCCATCATTTACCCGTACTTCATGCAGACGACCGTTCTCCAGTCGGTATGGTAACAACCTCTGATGTCGTACGTCAGCAACGTAGTAATGTTCTCTTTATGATTGGTGAGTTATCCAAAACTAAAAGTTTATATGAATTAACGCGTGTTTCTTGGCAGATGCCGCAGTACTTTGCAGCTAACGCTAAACGTGCAGGAGATTTTGATATAGCAGGTAAGGTACTTTCTCAAGGTACTGATGTTATGACGCGTAAACTTATTGATTTTTTCGTTGAAATCAATGGCACTCCACCAATGAAATATTGCTGGGTAGTTTACGGTTCACAGGCTCGTGAAGATCAAACCATGGGCTCAGATCAAGACAATGCTTTATTACTGGAAAGGGATCCAACACCTAGAGAGGCAGAATATTTTGCAGCTTTTGCTGAATACGTCTGTAAAGGTTTAGGCAAATGCGGGATTAAATTGTGTGATGGTAATATCATGGCCTCTAATCCTGATTTACGTTTATCTTTAAATCAAGCGGTCACCCAAGCTAAAAAGTGGATCCGGTCGACGACACCTGAGGCAATCTTGGAATTTAATATCTTTCTGGACTCTCGTGCAGTAGCTGGTGATAGAACTCTTTTTAAACGTCTGCAACAGCTTCGCAAACCCATATTGCAAGACAACATTTTCCTTGCAGCTTTAGCCCGTAACTCTAATCAAGAATCTGTGCCTTTATCGATGTTTAACAAATTAGTGACGAAAAAACACAATGGCAAAAGTGATTGTATTAACATAAAAGTAAATGCAGTTGCTTTGGTAAATAATCTAGCTCGCTTACACGCATTAAAAGCGGGGCTTACCATTCCGGGGACCATCGAGCGCTTTAATATTTTGGGACAGATTGGTGAAATGAATCAGAAAGATGCCAATAACCTCAGAGATATTTGGTTGTTTTTAAACCGTTTGCGTTGGCGTCATCAGTTATCGAATAATGCTTCGGATAATTTTGTGAGTATGTCCGATCTTTCATCGATAGAAAAACATCAACTAAAAGCCGCTTTTAAAAGCATTGATAGGGCACAACAGTCTGCAGTACTAAAGTTTTCCGGCGGGATCAGTTAAATGCTGAACTGGCTAAAAAAATCTTTAAACCTAGGTTCTGCGTTACCTAAACAATGGCGAGATGAAAAACTAAGTGCTTTACCTTTGTTGAGTGTAGATTTTGAATTTAGCGGATTAGAGGCTAAGAAAGCTAAGTTTTTATCTGCGGGCTGGATCCAAGGGCAAGGACATCAAATTGATTTGAGTTCTGCTTATTATGCACTGATTCGAGCCAATACAGACCTTGCTCAGTCCCCTGTTATTCATGGCTTGACTAAAGACTCTTTAATCGACGGCGTGCATGCTGAAGAAATGTATTCTGCTTTAATAACTTTTTCAGAAAAGGCAGTTTTTGTTGTCCATAACGCCCAACTTGATATGGTGATGTTAGAAAATTTAGCGCAAAAACTTGGCAAAACACTGCCTCATATTGTGGTGCTAGATACGATGCAGTTAGCTTTATATCAATTAAATAAAGAACACACCGTTATTCCAAATGATGCAGCTACGCTTGGAGCTTGTCGTGAGCGCTTCGGATTTCCATTGGCACCTGTGCATAATGCGCTAGATGATGCACAGGCGACGTTAGAATTATGGCTAGCTCAGCGCCACCAAATCGATCCAAAGAGTGTTTTAACACTACAAGATCTTAAGCGGACCGGCGCTGTTAAAGTGTTTGGTGAGATCCGTTAAATAGGGCGCGTAATTATGCCATTGGTAACGCGCTTTTTGACTTATAGGTTGGCGTACTTGTTCCGCACTGGGGTTTTTACATTACGTTTGGTGGCATAAAACGTTAAACAACTTTCCTCAAACTCTACGCCAAGAAAATCGAGCATTCTTCGAACTTGACCTTCTAAATCGTCTAGTACGTCTTCATGTTGTACTTTGAGGATATTTTCTGGGAAACAGGTTTGCCAGTGGTCCATTAAGCGCACATAGTCGTCGTAGTAGTGCGCAATATCAGTTTGTCGGTAAGAAAACTCTTGGCCTTCAGCAAATAGTTGTTTATAGCCGCTAAAACAACACGCCATGGGTTCTCTGCGGGCGTCAATGATTTTAGCATTGGGTAGGATTTTTTTAATCAGCCCCAAATGTCTAAAGTTATTAGGCATTTTATCAATGAAATACGGTGCTCCAGTGCGGTGTATTTGCGTTTCTTTAATAAATTCATCACCTAAAGTGGTAAGTGTTGCGATATCTAAACTTTGCAGGTTCTGAGGGTATTCAGGTGCGGCACGTTTATTTCCTGATAGGCGTCGCGCAAAAGCCATAATATTGGGTAATTCACTCGTTCCTTCAATCTGTGAATGTGATGCTAGGATTTGCTCTAATAAAGTAGAACCAGCACGCGGTAAACCGACAATAAATATTGGGGCAGGGTTGGTGCATTTTGACAGGTTTTCAGTAAAAATACTTGGAGGACAATGCGTGATTTGTGCTGTTATTTGTTGACTGACCTCGTCTGCTTGATACCCAAGTTCTGATGCTTTTAAGGTGTTCCCTAACGCATAATATTCATGAGATTTAGCATAGTCTTTTTGATCCTCGTACGCTTTACCTAAAGCAAATGCCATATGGTATTTTTCGTTGTTAAGAACAAAATCGTCCTTCACTAAACGCAGCATCTGAGAAATTTCAGCCTTGCTAAATTGATACGTTTTTAAGTTTGCTAAGCTCCAGTAAGCATCACCAAAATCAGCTTTTAACGAATATGCTTGTTGATAATCTGCGACAGCTAGGTCAGTTTCACCCGTTGTTTTATAAGCGTGACCACGCTGAATATATACATTTGCATGTTGCGGTAGAGCGTTAATGACCTGAGTAAAATGGGTAATGGCAGAATCAACTTCATTGATCCCCATGCATTGATTAGCCAAAGCAAGTGTTGCCATGGGTTCATCAGGATATTTTGAATGACAAGCTTGGGCTGTTGTGTATGCTTCACTGTGTTTTTGTCTTTTTTGCAGAACCTCAATAAGCTCCAATTCTAAGGTAATATCATGAGGAGCTAGGGTTTGGGCTGCAGATAATAAAATTTCTGCATCTTCTAATATGTATAGCTGTTTAGCGATTTGGGCTAATAACCGCATCCCTGGCACATTTTTGGGGGCTTGTTTAAGAAAGTCGCGGGTTATTCGTTCGGCGATCGCTATTTTTCCTTCATGGAATAAACCAGTAGCTTGCAAAACAGGGGGAGGTAAGCGACTCAGCTCTTGGAAACGTTCTTGGGCTTGTGCTGCTAAAGTGTCTTCCTTTTGTAACACGAACAATGCGTGTAATTGTTTCCAACTAGCGATTAACGCGGGATGGAGATTTACGGCTCTTTGAAAGGCTAAAATCGCAAGTTCTGTTTGTCCTAAGACACGGTGGCAATGGCCTTGTTCTTGAAACCCTTTAGCAAAATCAGGCGCAATTTTTTGTAAGTNAAGTAATTCTTCTAAGGCTGCTGTTGGCTGTTTTAAATACCTTAAACAGGCTGCTTTAAGATAAGCGAGTTCAATAAGAAATGCTTGAGGAGGCTTTGTTGTCTGGGTGTTGATGTTGTTTAAAATCAAATCAAGATCGCGTAATGCAGCAGCAAAGTTTTGCTGCTGCATCATGCGTTTAATTGATCTTAAATCCGTGCTTGCAACGGACATAGAAAGACCTTAGTAATACGTATAATTTACACTCATACCGATGGTGCGAGGACGGTTAGTGCTTATGCGGCTAATGTCATCTTGATTGTTAATAAACAATGTTGCACGTTCATCAGTAACGTTATCTACGTATAGTCTAACACGCCAACCATCTTTTTCTGCACCAACTGATGCATTAAATAATGAATAGCTGTCTTGTTCAAAGCGTTCTTCAGCAACAATTGAACTGTAACTTTTCGCTGCGAACTGCATAGCTACCTGCCAATCGAAGTCGAAACCGGCATTAGACCAATCATAACGTGCTCTGACATTACCTTGTGTTTTAGGTGTAACGGGTAGAGTAGAACCGATTGGTGCCATCTCGATTACTTGTGCGTTCACTTCTGTTAACTCAGTATCGTTGAATGAGAATGCACCATACAGAGTTAAGTTATCCGTTGCGACATATTCGAAATCAGTTTCAATCCCTCTAATTTCAGAACTTGCTGCGTTCTCAATAAACGTCAAGATAGATACGTTTTGCGGGTCAAAACGTGATGTTTGCATATTATCCCATTCGATAAAATATGCATTACCGTTGAAACGCAAGTTTTGGTCTAGTAATAATGTTTTCCAACCAAATTCATAGTTAGTGACATCATCCGTACCGTAAGTTGTACCTACTGTTGGGAAGTCTGGGTTACGTGAGGCTACACCACCACCACGGTTGAAACCACCTGGACGGAAACCTTCTGAGTAAGTTGCGTAATACATAATACGGTTAGTTGCTTGATACGCTAAGCTGAACTTAGGTATCACACCATCTTCTTTCAATGGTTCAGTCGTATGTCCACCAGAAGTATCGTAATCACGACCACGGTCAGTATTTACCGAACCTTGAAAAATACCATCTGCAAAATTAGATGAACCTTCAAAATCAGTTTCCAGATCATACCAACGCAAACCTAATGTTGCTTTTAGCTTATCCGTTAAAGCATAAGTTGCTTCACTGAATACTGCTATTTGATCTTCGGTACGGGTGATATCGTTAAAGAATGCAACATCAGCTGGACGCGTTGCATCAGAAATACTTACCGCTGCCGCAATTGGTGCATTAGGTGCAAAGCCTAATTCTTTAACCGCTGGATAGATGTAATCATCGAGCGTTTCAATTTCAGTTGAATCCATGTAGATACCGGCAGTAATACTTAGACGGTCAGTGGGGTCAGCTGAAACACGTAACTCATGAGTCATACGGTTGTGTTTTTGTTGCGTTTGGAAGCCTTTTGTTGGATCCTTACATTCACGGTTTTCAGTGATGAATTTTGGATCAATGCTATAATTAACCACATAATCTGGGTTGGTATACGTACAAGTATAATATGCAATGAAACCACCTGAGTTGTTATAACCAGTATAGTCTATAGATTGCTCAACTTCACGGTCCAGGAATGCACCTGCATAAACGATGTCTAAATCGTTCACTTCACCCTCTAATACCCATGAGGTTAAGTTTACATCATCACGTAATTCGTCAGGGAAGTAACGCGATACTTCTAAATCACCTACTTCTGGGTCGTAATCAAATACACCATCTGCACCTAAAGATTGTGCAGTATGTTGTAGAAGTAAAGACCAGCTGTCGTTAATAAAGTACTTAAGCCCAAAGCGACCACCTTGATAAAAGCTATCATTGAAGTCATCTTCAACTAATGATTGGTTAGTAACTGCTTCATAAGATGCATCAGGACCTAAATCAACCGATGATTGAGGATTAAGTGCTGGGTCTAGTGTGAATGAGCCAGCTACATTATCAATGTAACCACCACGGTTAACACTATACATAGCGGCACGAAATGCTAAGTCGTCAGTTAAAGGAATATTTACAAAACCTTCGGCTGATGTACTCATTTCACCGTGTTTAGTGTTTTCTAATTTGGTACTAAAACCTGCTTCAAAACCGCCTAAGCTTGGCTTATTTGTAATATAACGAATGGTACCGGCTTGTGAACTGGCTCCAAATAATGTGCCTTGAGGCCCCGGTAATACTTCAATACGTTCTAAATCGGTTGCATACAGATCTAGGTTACGACCTGGGGCAGTAACGGGTTGCTCATCTACATAAAGGGCTACATTAGGCATTGTCCCTTGAGCACCTGACAACATTACAGTAATCGGCTGGATAGCCATGCCACGAATAAATACATCAGCTTGGCCTGGTCCACGACCACCAAGAGTAATATTTGGCGCATAGCGGGCAAAATCATCAAAATTACTGATATTTTGTTCTTTTAATTGCTTACCGGTCATTGCTTGAACTGCAACAGGTGTTTCTTGAATGTTCTGAGTACGTTTAGTTGCTGTTACTTCAATTGTTTCGATTTTAGCTTGATCAACAGCTGTATTTGCAAATGCAGGGATAGATGAAAAGGCTAGTGCAGAACAGACTGCAAGGGTGACTTTTGAATGTTGAGGTAACGTAGGATTACCTTTAATGTGTTTCATTTTTATACCATTTAGTTTGAAGTGAAATCAATTTAACTCGACGCATAGTTTACTTTAACGGCAAAAAATTGCAAATTAGCTAGTGTACGAATTAATTTTGTACGAATAGAGTTGTGATGTGTCTAGTTCAGGAAAGGATCATAAGACCTATTGTGTATGCTTGTTTTTTATACAAAAACAGAAGTTGATTGTATTAAGTGACTGCATTCAGGGAATATTTATTGCTAAAAATTAAGAATAACGTCAAAATAAAACCTGTTAAATAGATTGAAAAGATACCGAGATTTAATGATTGATAACAATAATAGTTACAACCCTAATAAATTGAACAAGAGGGTTTTCGCTAGTTCGAGTATTTTGGTGTTTTTGCTTGTAAGTGCGACTGTTGCCTTCCCAGCATACATGGAAAATTTCTTCGACAGTATGCAGTCTTATATTGTTGATACTGCGGGCTGGTTTTATGTGATTTCTGTTGCAGGGATATTAGTGGCTGTCACTTACCTCTGCGTGTCTCGTCACGGTCATATAAAGTTAGGACCAGATCATGCTGTACCTGATTACAGTATGTTGACTTGGTTAGCGATGCTCTTTTCCGCCGGTATGGGTATAGGATTAATGTTCTTTGGTGTGGCAGAACCCGTTATGCATTATACGGCACCACCGACTGCCGATCCTAATTCTATAGAAGCCACGCGCGAAGCTATGAAGATGACCTTCTTTCATTGGGGGCTCCATGGCTGGGCTATATATGCAGTGGTGGCATTGATCCTAGCATACTTTTCATTTCGTCATAATTTACCATTGACCATCCGTTCAGCATTACATCCTTTGATTGGCGAAAAGATTTATTCTTGGCGTGGTGATTTGGTCGATGTATTTGCCGTGATTAGTACTATTTTCGGTGTTATTACCTCACTTGGTTTCGGTGTGATGCAAATTAATTCTGGGGTTGATTACTTATTTGGTACAGGGATCTCTTTAAATATTCAGTTAATGATCATTGTATTTGTGACAGGTTTGGCTTTGGTCTCAGTATGTACTGGATTAGATAAGGGAATAAAATACTTATCTCAAACCAATATGATTTTAGCTGTATGCTTGCTGCTGTTTGTCTTAATTTTAGGACCTAGTTTGTTTTTATTACAAGCTTTTGTGCAAAATTTAGGCAACTATCTATCAGATATCGTGCACAATACATTTAATTTGTTTGCTTATCAAAAGACTGACTGGATAGGTGGTTGGACAATCTTCTACTGGGCATGGTGGCTTTCATGGTCTCCTTTTGTAGGGATGTTCATTGCGCGGATTTCTAGAGGCCGAACAATTCGTGAGTTTTTAACTGGGGTTCTCTTTATCCCTTCAGGTTTTACCTTTATTTGGATGACAGTTTTCGGTAACAGTGGGATCGAATTGATTCATAGCCAAGGTATGACAGAACTAGCCGATACGGTTTCTGCTGATGCCTCTTTGGCATTGTTTACTTTCCTAGAAACATTACCTTTTACCAATGTTATATCGTTTATTGCACTGATTATGGTGATTGTCTTTTTTGTAACATCGTGTGATTCAGGTGCGATGGTTATTGATATGTTGGCTAGTAATGGGAATAACAACACGCCGCTATGGCAGCGTTTTTATTGGACCATAGTCATTGGGATAGTGGCTTGTATACTATTAATTAATGGAGGGTTATCGGCATTGCAAACCATGTCAATTGTTAGTGCTTTACCTTTTACAGTGGTCTTAATCATTGCCATTTATGGCACGTTTATGGCGTTGAGTATTGAATCGACCAAACAACAAGCCATGAATGTGGCAGTACCACAAGCACCGGCAAGCAAAAACGATGATTGGAAAAAGCGTCTATCCATTATTGTCAACTTCCCATCAAAATCAAAAGTACTTGGTTTCTTGGATGAAAAGGTGCAGCCAGCTCTAGAAAAGGTTGCTGCTGAACTACAAAAAAACCAGATTAATAGTTCGGTCTTAATCGATGCAGATAAGATGACGCTAGTAGTTGAGCATGTAGAGCAACCTGATTTTGTTTATATGGTTCGCGCTCGCACTCATATCCAGCCAGATTTGATTGAAGAAGTAAATGCTGAAGATGAAGAACAGACTTATTTTAGAGCGGAAGTACATTTGGCTGAGGGTGGTTTGAATTACGATATTATGAGCTGGCCTGAAGAAGCAATTATCAACGACGTAGTTGAGCAGTATCAAAAACACGTCCATTTCCTCCATATGTTAAAATAAGAGAAAGAATATTCATGTCAAAAGATGAAGAATTACTAGTTGCGTTAAGAAAAGTTATTCGTGCGATTGATATGCGCTCAAAGCAACTGAGCCGAGAAGTTGGGTTAACAGGACCACAACTAATTGTTCTCCAAGAAATTGGTAAACGTCCTGGCGTTATGGTTAAACAGATTGCTCAGAGTATCAACCTTAGCCCTGCTACTGTGACTAGTATCTTGGATAGAATGGAAGCGAGAACGTTAATTAGTCGTATCCGTAGAACGGAGGATAAGCGTCGGGTTGGGGTGTTTTTAACTGAATCAGGACAAGAGGCACTGGATAAAGCGCCGTTACCTTTACAGGAACATTTTGTTAATCGTTTCTCCGCTTTAGAAGAGTGGGAAAAATCGCAAATGGTAGCAACAATGCAACGCATTGCGACGATGATGGATGCAGAGAAGTTAGACGCGGCACCGGTATTGGCAGTGGGTAACTTAGATAAACCAATGATATAAACTTGCAAGTACTGGGTATTAAATAACACCCAGTTCGGTTAAACGTTCAGTCAAATAGCTTTTTGCTGTGTGTTTATCAGAAAGTACCACATCTGGACGTGGGTGCAGGAATAGTGGTAATGATATGCGTGACTTTGACATATCAGCGCCTTCAGGGTTAATGACTCGATGAGACGTTGACGGGAAGTAACCCGCTGAAGCCTCTTGTAACATATCTCCTATATTAATAATCAGATTCCCAAAATCACTCGGAACATCCAACCAAGTGCCATCTTTTGCTTGTACTTGTAGGCCCGGTTCATTAGCCGCAGGTAGGATCGTAATTAGGTTAATATCTTCGTGAGCCGCCGCTCGGATTGCCCCAGCTTCTTCTTCACCATCTAATGGTGGATAGTGCAGAATACGTAATAAAATCTGCTCGGAATCCTTGATCATCGTACTTAATGCTTCACTATAATGTGCTGATACTTCAACCGGTGATAACTCTTCAATCCAGCCCAAAAGCTCTGCAGCAAATGCTGATGTTTTGGTGTAATAATTATGTATTTCTACTCTGAGTTCAGCAGGGCACTGGCCCCAAGGATAATAATGAAAATATTCTTTAATGTCCTTTTTGGTAAAGCCTTTTGCGGTTTCTGAAATGCGTGCAGGGAAGTATCCATCCTGCGAACCTTTGTTATATAAACTTGCTTCCTTTACCGCATCAGCTTGGTTGAACCATACTTGCCAATTGTCATAAATGCTTTGTACTGAAGCTTGGTCAACAGGGTGATTCTTTAGCACACCAAAGCCCGTTTCTTTTAGCGATGCGACAAATAATTCTTTGGCATTTGGAGCCAAATAGTCAACGGCTTCTAATATGGATTGTGACATAATTACTCCTTATTTATTATAGGTATTGATTTCGTTTAAAAGGATAAAAATATACCAGCTAATGCGGCACTCATTAGGTTAGCTAAGGTTGCAGCACAAACCGCTTTTAAACCTAGGCGTGCGATGTCTTTTCGACGTGAAGGCGCCATAGCGCCAATTCCACCCATTAAGATAGCAATAGATGAAAAGTTAGCAAAGCCACATAATGCAAAGGTAATGATCGCTTGTGTTTTAGGTGATAATTCACCCGATACATCAACAAAGCTCAAGTAAGCTACAAATTCGTTAACGACTATTTTTTGCCCAATAAAACTGCCTGCTAACTGTGCTTCCGACCAATCTACACCAATAGCCCAAGCCAGTGGCGCTAATACAACACCTAAAATCTGTTCAAAAGTCAGGTTTTCTTGACCGAACAATCCACCAGCCCAGCTAATAATACCGTTGAGCATAGCGATTAAAGCAACAAACGCTAATAACATTGCACCAACATTTAAAGCTAGTTGTAGACCGGATGAAGCTCCTGATGCAGCTGCGTCAAAAACATTCGCAAAGGTGTGTTCTTCATCTGTTGATTGCACATCAGATAAATCATTATGTGGTGTTTCCGTTTCTGGCAAGATAATCTTTGCCATTAGTAAGCCGGCAGGAGCAGCCATAAAACTCGCAGCAAGAAGGTATTTTAACTCGACACCAATACCTGCATATCCAGCCATTATGGAGCCTGCTATTGAAGCCAAACCTCCAACCATAACTGCAAAGAGCTCTGATTGTGTCATTTTGGGAATAAAAGGGCGGACAACCAGTGGTGCTTCAGTTTGACCTACAAAAATATTCGCTGCGGCAGACATAGACTCAGGACGACTGGTACCGAGTAATTTTTGTAAGGCACCACCAATGATATTGATAACCCACTTCATGATACCTAAATGATATAAGACTGCGATTAATGAAGAGAAGAAAATAATGACCGGTAACACGTTAAACGCAAAGATAAATCCAAGCGACTTGTCTCCGACAGCCCCGAATACGAAATTAATGCCTTGATCGGCAAAAGCGATAACACTGGCAACAAACTCTGTGATTGTAAGTAGAGCGGCAACACCCGCTGGGACATACAAGATGAAAAGTGCGACCCCTACCTGCAAAGCAAAAGCACCACCGACAGTACGCCAGTTAATGGCACTGCGCTGTGAACTTAAAGCTAAAGCCAAACCAAGTAGAAGAAATATACCGATGATACCAGTCATAAGGGATGCCTTTTTTATTCTTATTTAGTGCCATTAACCTTAAAAAAAGGATTGGCGAAGCAGTACTGCATGGTCGAAAAATGACACGCTTTGTTTAGCGTAGCAATGATTGTACGTGATGTGCTACAACATGCAAAGCAGCTTGATTCTCACCGCCTTTGGTAATAACCATATCTGCAAGTGTTTTGTTGGGTTCAACAAACGCATGATACATAGGTTTGACAGTTGCTTGGTATTGTTCTGCGACACATTCAATAGTTCTACCGCGCTCTTGGATATCGCGTAAAGTGCGACGCAACAAGCAAATATCTAATGGCGTATCAACGAACAGAGTCAAATCAAAAGCGCCTTGCAATTCTGGTGCTGCCAACACCATAATACCTTCGACAATAATAATTTTGGCGGGCGCTAGTCTTGATGTTTCTGGTTTACGAGTATGTGTTGCATAACAATATTCGGGGTAATCAATACTTTGACCTGAACGCAAGGATAGAAGGTGATTTTTTAGTAAGTCGTGCTCAAATGCATCAGGGTGGTCATAGTTGGTTATTACTCTAGTTGCCATAGGCTTGTCGTCTTGGGCGCGGTAATAACGGTCTTCCTGCATGACAACGACATCTGCCTCTTCAGGTAACATAGCCACTAAATTAGAAGTAAAAAGTGATTTACCTGAACCAGAAGCTCCAGAGATAGCAATCACATAGGTATTTGAACGATTTTCTGTCATTTTTAGTATTTATTAAGGTGTTCTATCGAAAGTTTATGCAAAATCGTTGGCAAAGTCACAAAATTATCACTTATTTACAGCCTTTGTAGAAAAAATATACTTTTTTCGCTTCATACAATTGTCATATTTTTCAAATAGAATACAATTCGCGTCGAAAACGACAAAAAAATAAAAAAATAACTTTAACGGATTAAAGTGCTAAATAGTCGGGTTTTCGCAAAGATATTAATAACTAACATTCATTAAATCTAACAGGAAAACACTTAGCATGATTAAATTTAATCGTATTGCAATGGCTGTTGCTCTATCCGTAGGCCTTTCGGCTGGTGCGATGGCACAGGAAACATCATCTGGTATATCAGGTAAAATTGTTACTCCAGCCGGCGCGCCTGCTGCGGGTACTGCGGTACAAATTTTACACGTACCTTCAGGTACAGTGCGAAACACTGTAGTAAGCAACACTGGTTCCTTTAATCTTAAAGGTCTACGTGTTGGCGGTCCTTACAAAATAATCGTAGATTCTGATGCTTTCCAAGATACGACTGTTGAAGGCGTATTTTTAGAGCTAGGTGAAACGTTCGATGTGAATGTTGCATTAGAAACCTCTTCTGACGTAGAAGTTATCAGTGTTACAGCATCAGCAGTATCTACTTCTGTGTTTGGTAGCACATCTCCAGGTACTGTTTTTGACCTTTCAGACATCGAAAACGCACCGGCGATAAACCGTGACATTAAAGATATCATTCGTTCTGACCCACGCTTATACATCGATGAGTCACGCTCTGATTCAGTACAGTGTGCTGGTGCATCTCCTCGTTTTAACAGCTTAACGCTTGATGGTGTGCGTTTAAATGATAACTTCGGTTTGAACTCTAACGGTTACCCAACTGAAAACATGCCTTTCTCTTTTGACTCAATCGAACAGGTTGCAGTTGAATTAGCACCATTTGACGTACAATATGGTGGTTTTACAGCGTGTAACATCAATGCTGTTACTAAATCTGGTACAAACGAAATTAAAGGTGGCGTATTCTTCGATTACACATCTGATTCTTTCCGCGGTGATGAAGTGGAAGGCAACAAGAGTGACAATGGTAACTACACTGAGAAGCGTTATGGCTTCAATATCGGTGCACCATTAATCAAAGATGAGCTTTTCATTTTTACTTCTTATGAAAAAGTTGAAGGTTCACAGTTATTCTCATACGGTGCTTTAGACAACGGCCGTGTTTCTGCACAAGACGTTGCTGATATCACTCGTATTGCTTCTGATTTGTATAACTATGACGTGGGTGGTTTCCCAGGTAGTGCGCCAATCGAAGACGAAAAATTATTAGTTAAATTAGACTGGAACATTTCTGACCAGCACCGCGCATCATTTGTGTACAATTGGAACGATGGTTTCTCAATTAGCCAGTCTGACGGTGGTTCAAGCCGTTTACCTTTCTCTAACCACTTCTATGAGCGTGGCGCAGAGTTAGATTCAACAGTTGTTTCGGTATACTCAGATTGGGCGGATAACTTCTCAACTGAAGTACGTTTAGGTCAAACTAAATTAGATAACCGCCAGACATCTTTAGATGCAGCGTCTGGTTTTGCAGAAGCACAAATCCGTACTGACGGTGGTGCAACTGTGTACATCGGTCCAGATGATTCTCGTCAATCAAACGACTTGAACTGGGAAAACTTCACAGCGAAATTTGCTGGTACTTACTACACAGATAGCGACCACAAAATCACGTTTGGTGTTGAGTATGAAGATTTAGATGTCTTCAACTTATTCATGCAGCACACAGTGGGTGAGTATCGTTTCGATAGCATCGCTGATTTCGAAGCTGGTACACCGGCACGTATTTATTACAATAACTCTGCGGGAACTAACAACCCAGATGATGCAGCGGCAAGCTTCTCTTATGCTACAACGACTTTATATGTTCAAGACGACTTCTATTTAACTGACGAGATTCAGTTAATGGTTGGCTTACGTTATGACATGTGGAGTTCTGATGACCGCCCAACGCAAAATGCCAACTTTACAGAGCGTTACGGTTTCTCAAACACTGCAAATGTAGACGGTATAAAGTTATTACAACCACGTGTTGGCTTTAACTGGGCATATGCTGACAATTTAGAATTCCGTGGTGGTTTAGGTTTATACGCAGGTGGTAATCCTAACGTATGGATCTCTAATGCTTATTCAAATGACGGCGTAACTAACATTGGTTTACAAGACCGAAGCCGTAATAGCCTATTTGATGCGGCAGCTAATGGTTTATTATCAGGTGCGGGTCGCCCAATTTATGATATCCCACAAGCATTATTTGATGAAGTAGCTGGCACTTCAATTGCTGATGGTAATGGTAATGTCAATGCAACTGATCCTAACTTTGATATCCCTTCTGAGTGGAAGTATTCTTTAGGTGCGACATATATCACTGAAGATGATTATGTGATTACTGCTGATTTAATGTATACAGATAAGCAAGACTCTGCAACGATTGTAGACTTAGGTTTAACACCTGCAGGGATTATTGCTGCCGATGGTCGTCAAGCATATGAAACNAATACTACTGGGCGTCGTGCTGGTAGTGACTTCATGTTAACTAACGTTGATTCAAGCAATGACGGTGANTCGACAGTGGTTTCTGTGTCAGTATCGAAAGAGTGGGNTAACGGGATTGATGCGACAGCAGCATATGCTTATACNGATGCATCAGATGCCAATCCNATGACTAGCTCTGTAGCATACTCTAACTTTATTAACGTGGCGGTTTCTGATGTGAATGCACCGGTTGCAACAACGTCTGATTATGAAATCCCTCACCGTTTCACCTTCAAGTTAGGTTACAAAACAGAAATCTTTGATGGTTTATCTACGCGCTTTAACTTATATGCAACAGCATCTGATGGTAAGCCTTACTCGTTAACATTTACTGAATCTCGTGGTGAAGATTTATTCCCTTGGGATGCTTCTAGCTCACGTGGTTTAGTATATGTACCTACCATGGATGATGCTAACGTTGTCTATGCTGATGGTTTTGATCGTGCAGCGTTCGACGCGTATGTAGATTCTGCTGGTTTAACGCGCGGTGAGATTGCTGGTCGTAACAGCCAAAATGCTGAGTGGTGGTCTAAAGTTGATATTCGTATCTCTCAAGAGTTACCAGCATTCTATGAAGGTCACAAAGCAAGTGCATTTTTCGTAATGAAAAACTTAACAAACTTCTTGAACTCTGATTGGGGTGTCTTGAAGCAAGGTTCTTTCGTTGGTGAAAACATTATTGATGCTCACATTAATGACCAAGGTCAATATGTATTCAATCAATTCTTTGAGCCAGGTACAAGCTATGTGAGAAGCCCTTCTTTATGGGAAGTACGTGTAGGCTTTAACTATAAGTTTTAAACATTCCGTTTAAACACTTGGTAAAAACCGCTGCTCTAGCAGCGGTTTTTTTATTTGAAAAGAAACTAATTATGGTTAAAGGTTTGCTTTTGTGTCATTTCAAAGGCAATACAATGATTAAGAAACAGTAAATTGAGAATGCTTTTTAGATAGATTTAGGATGGTTTTTTTGTGTATTTAAAAATCATGTCTATAAGTTGAGAACGTTTATAAGGTTTTGCTAGTACATTGGTAAAACCGGTCTCATAATATTGAGATATATGATTGGGCATTACATTACCTGTTAACGCAATTATAGGCGTACTAATATTCATTTTTTGAAGCAATTCGAAAGTCTTAATACCATCCAAACCAGGCATTTGTATATCTAAGAAGATGATATCAAAGCTATTGTTCTCAACAATTTCTAAGCAAGCATAGCCATCTATAGCTTCAGTTATTTTTACCTGTTCCTTTTCTAGTAACTTACAAAATATCATACGATTAACATCATTGTCTTCGACGACTAATATATTTATGTCAGCAGACAAATCTTGAGGAATATTTTGGATTATATCGGGTTCTTTCTTGGGCTCTTGAGTAATCTGCATAGGAATGATTACATCAAAAGTGGTGCCCTCATTAGGCTCTGAGTAAATATCTATTTTCCCACCCATACGCTTGACTAGTGAACTCACAATAAATAAACCTAAGCCCGTTCCACTGTATTGTTTATTGAGTTTACTATCCACCTGTTGGAAAGCTTCAAAGATAATTTCTTGCATATCTTTAGGTATACCAATGCCAGTGTCTGTAATAGTTATTTTGACCTGGTCATTAATATTTAAACTTTCAACATTTAACGTTATTGTTCCTTTATTGGTAAATTTAATGGCATTGTGAAGCAAGTTACGAATGATTTGGCTTAGTTTGATTGGATCAATCATACGCTGAGTTAAGGCTTCCGACTCAGGGACATGAGACGTCAATGATAATCCTTTTCGCTCAGCAGTGGACTCTTGCTCATGGAGGATCAGATCCATCACATCGGCTAAATAAAATGGACGAAGATTAATAGGTTCTTCTTCATATTTGTCTTTGCTTAGATTTAATATGCTGTCCACAATATAAATAATATGGTCGTAGGACTGCAACGCTGTATGTATAAAACTTTTTATTTTACTGGGCTCATTTACATTTTCATCAATAGATTGAATAACCCCATACAAACCATTTAAAGGTGTTCGGATCTCATGGCTAATATTAGACAAAAAGGCTTCTCTGTCTTTGTCATTTTGTTCTTTAACATATTGTTCTTGCNTCAAATAAAATAATTTTTTTGTTTGTTTAACATGATTTATGTTTAAGTAAAGCACAAGTAATACNATTAATACAAACGTGCATAAAAACATAGCAAGATAAATCGAATANCCAGTAAGTATTTTATTTTGTAGAGCTTTAGAATAGTTATATTGATACTTTATTAAACTGAGAATGTCTGACGAAAGATGCTGAAAATACCGNTTATATTCAGTTCGGTTAATAGCTTNTNTNGAAAATTGAATGGTTGATAATCCCTTCGCACTTTTGAAAAAATCGGGATTTCTCTTGACTGAAAGAACTAAATTTTGTGTNGTACGAATATTATCAATCAGTATTTGTATTTTTTTTAGTTCGTTACTTATGAAAGTATCGGTATGTTTTAAATGTGTATTTAGCTCAATGCTTCTTGCTAAATCTGCCACTGCTGGATAGTTGTAACCTAATTCAATATAAGTTTCAATTTCTCTATTTAAAGACTGTTCTAGTATCAAGCGGTTGGAAAGAGTATTAATATCAAGTTGGATGCTATCAGCAATGTCTTGTGATTGACTGGTTAGGTGAAACATTCCATAAGCAGTAATACATGATATTGAAACTAAAATGAAAATAATGCTTGTTAAAAGCCTGCCCTTAAGCTTTGATAAAAATTTAACCATAACACTCTTCTAAATTCATTGATTGAACAAATTCAGTGATTTCTGCTTCAACTACTAATGTATTCAAACGCTGCATTTGAGGGTTCATTTTGTCAAACAGGCAACCAATAAAGTTAAACTGTTTTGGAACGTAAGTGCTTTTTTTGATCTTGGATTTTTTGTTTTCACTCCCAAAGATCCCTTTCTCATTAATGTCGCTGGCATTAATTATTGCTCGACTTATCATTGCAACTGCCATATTTTGCTGTTCAGACAGCGGAGTTAAACTGCCTAAAACTTGAGGGATGCGTAAACTTAAATTAGGAGTATTATACAACGAAGGTAGTCGAGTAAAACCTAAGTTCTCACCGAGACTTTTATGAAATGATTGATACATCCAAGTACCATCAATAGCATAAGGGATTTTCTGGCTAAGGAAGCCTTCTGTAATGCATGCATTATCTAGACAAGAGGATGGGATGATCGATTTACTGTATAAAGATTGGAAAGTATATAAGGCTTTACTCAAATTTTGTTCTATATTATCAAGATGGGATAGAGCCATCCGTTTGTATCAAGCCACTAGAATGCCAGAATAGTTGAGTTGTAAAAGCAGTATTGAAATTAACAGCAAGGCTGTTAGGTGGAAACTCACTAAAATCTGAAACCGGTGTTTGAATTAGGCTTTTGTTGTAGTAAAGGCCTAAGTAAAAACCACTATTCAAATTTATCAGTTTGTTGTCATCAGAAAAGCTCAGATATTGGTCATGTTGTTTCAAGGCACTCATATCATATAAAAGGTCAAGGTAATTAGTTGATTGATCTTTGGCAAACATGATGAGTTCGGGTAATTGATTGGTTGCTTTTAAAAATTCAAAGAGAGGAGGAAGTTCTTCAGCAAATGTGTGGTGTACGGTAACAGTCACACCAGTTTTAGCATGTACTTTATTTAATAGTTCCGCTAGATCAATTTTGAGACGAGTAAAATCAAAACCAGCTAGTAAAAATAATTTGGTTGGGTTTTTTTTAGCGTTTTGTAGTGTTTGCGCTTTAAAAATTCCAGTGTTAGCGGGTAAAGTGCTAATAGATTGCGCAGACAAACCCGAAGAGAAGGCCAACAATAATGATGTTAACCAACAAATTAGTTTACGGGTAACCACTGGGTATTTAGTTTTCATTGAATTTATGTAATATATGTTAATGCATTCATTACTTTAAACACTTTGGCAATAAAAAGATATAAATAATATATCCTTGTGGTTATAAATGAACTCATCTAATTTTAAATAATTTGGAATTAAACATGCCTGATGCATCATATACTCCTCCGACGGTTTGGACATGGGATCAAGCCAGTGGGGGCAAGTTTGCCAGTATCAATCGCCCGATTTCAGGGGCCACTCATGAGCAAGAGTTACCCAGAGGGAAGCACCCTTTCCAGTTATATTCTCTCGCCACACCAAATGGTGTAAAAGTCACTATTTTATTAGAAGAATTATTAGAAAAAGGCATAAGTGAGGCTGAATACGATGCTTGGGGGATTGATATAACTGAGGGGACACAATTTAGTTCGGGCTTTGTTGAGCTAAACCCAAACTCTAAGATCCCAGCTTTGTGGGATTACTCTGGAGCAGAAACCATTCGATTATTTGAATCCGGCAGTATCTTGGTGCATTTAGCCGAAAAATTTGGCCATTTCTTACCTACAGAGAGGGAGAAGCGAGCAGAAGTCATGAATTGGTTATTCTGGCAAATGGGCTCGGCGCCATTTCTTGGTGGAGGTTTTGGTCATTTTTATGCGTATGCACCAGAAAAGTTTGAATACCCTATCAATCGTTATGCTATGGAAGTTAAACGCCAGTTAGATGTATTAGACAAGCAGTTGGCTCACAACGAATTTATGACAGGTGATGAATACACTATCGCCGATATGGCGATTTGGCCTTGGTATGGAGTGTTGGTTTTAGGCAAGTTATATGAAGCTGCAGAGTTTTTGCAGGTTGATGAATACACCCATGTGAAACGTTGGGCTGAAACCATTAACGCCCGTAAAGCAGTTAAACGAGGGCGTTTAGTCAATAAAGTCTGGGGCAATGAAGAGTATCAACTAAAAGATCGACACTCTATGTTAGATTTCCCGGAAAATTTACGTTAGCTGCGCTAAACGTTTTCGAAAAGATTGATCACATATTGTTGCACATCATCAATTTTGTTAACGTCCGCAGGAGCAATGAAGATGGTATCATCGCCAGCGATAGTGCCCAGAACGCCATCCTTCTTGCCCAAAGAATCCAGCAGGCGTGCAATCAGTTGTGCTGCACCAGGACTCGTTCTAATGACGACCATGACGTGATTATGTGTGACATCCAAGACCAGTTGTTTGAGAGGGGATTTCGCGGTTGGCATACCCAATTCAGGCGGTAGGCAGTAAACCATTTCACCTAATGCATTACGTGTTCTTACCGCACCAAACTTGGTCAGCATACGTGAGACTTTGGATTGGCTAATATTCTCATAACCTTGCTCTTTGAGTAGATTTACAATATCGACTTGAGATCCACAGCTTTCTGCGATGAGAATTTCTTTAAACGCTTTGATTAACACTTCTTGTTTTGGTGTTGTCATGATCAAACCTTCGTAATGATAGGATATATTATTATTTTTTATTATTGGACTATTTTGCATTAGGGCTTGAAAATTAGCAATTAATACACACTTATTCACCAACATTACAACTAATGTGTGATTGTCTGCCGATATATATTTCTATAGGGTAAGACTCACAAAATTGATGATACATTCCATTTTAGGAGAAAAACATGAAAGTAGCAGTATTAGGTGCAGCTGGCGGTATTGGTCAGGCGTTATCTTTATTATTAAAAACCCAATTACCAGCAGGTTCAGAGTTAGCATTATATGATGTAGCTCCAGTTGTTCCAGGTGTTGCTGTAGATTTGAGCCACATTCCTACTGCGGTAGAAGTGAAAGGTTTTGGTGCTGATGACTTAGCTGCGGCACTAACAGGTTGTGATATTGTACTTATACCTGCTGGCGTTCCTCGTAAGCCTGGTATGGATCGTTCTGATTTGTTTAACATTAACGCTGGTATCGTAAAAAACCTTATCGAAGGTGTTGCAGATAACTGTCCAGAAGCTTGTGTGGGTATTATTACTAACCCAGTTAACACAACTGTTGCAATTGCTGCAGAGACGTTAAAAGCAAAAGGTGTATACAACAAAAACAAATTATTTGGTGTAACAACACTAGATGTTATCCGTGCAGAAGCATTTGTTGCTGAATTAAAAGGCTTAAACGTTGCTGAGACTCACGTACCAGTAATCGGTGGTCACTCTGGCACAACTATCTTGCCATTACTTTCACAGGTAGAAGGCGTGTCTTTCTCTGATGAAGAAATTGCAAGTTTAACAACTCGTATCCAAAATGCGGGTACTGAAGTGGTTGAAGCAAAAGCCGGTGGCGGTTCTGCAACCTTGTCAATGGGTCAAGCAGCAGCACGTTTCTGCCTATCTTTAGTAGAAGCGATGCAAGGTGGTGATGTTGTTGAATATACCTACGTTCAAGTAGATGGTTCTGAAGACGCAGCCTTCTTCTCTCACCCAGTACGTTTAGGTAAAAACGGTGTTGAAGAAATCTTATCTTACGGTGAGTTAAGTGCTTTTGAAACACAAGCTAAGAACGATATGTTAGAAGGTTTACGTGGCGACATTCAACTAGGTGTTGATTTCGTAAACAAATAAACATTGGTAGCGTGATAAAAAAACCGAGTCAGCAATCTGTCTCGGTTTTTTTGTGTCAGTATTTATTATAGATACATCAATAACAATACAGTTTAATGACCCACAGATTAACCTGTATTGCGCATACCTATAGCGATCCCTGCAATCGTTACCATCATAGCTTTTTCTATCGGTGTAGGATCAGCATCTTCTGGTAAGTTACGAATGCGATCGAGTAGTTCGATTTGCAAGTAATGTAATGGCTGTAAATAATCTGCACGGATCTGCATAGAATTTAGACCTTGCGGATCGTCTTGCATGAGATTTGCTTTATGCGTGATATCCAATAAGAGCTGACGACTCGTTTGTAATTCATGACGTAAAGATTCACCAAAGTGCAATAAATCCTCAGTCACCAAACGGTCATCGTATGCTTTGGCGATGTTGATATCTGCTTTAGCAAACACCATATCAAGCATAGATAAACGTGACTGGAAGAAAGGCCAGTTTGCTAACATATCGTCAATGACAGGTTGATGTTCCTGGTACGCTTTATCAACAGCGCGCATCACGCCAAGCCATGCTGGTAAAACTAAACGTGTCTGTGCCCAAGCAAAGATCCATGGGATCGCACGCAAGCTCTCTACTCCGCCGTTAGGGTTCCGTTTTGCTGGACGAGAGCCCAGTGGTAACTTCCCTAATTCTTGTTCTGGCGTAGCCAGTCTAAAATAGGGCACAAAATCAGGATCTACCCGCACAGTATGACGATAATTATCCCGCCCTTGAGCGGCCATGGAATCCATCACATCACGCCATGTTTGATTCGGTGCCGGTGGTGGAAAGAGTTTGGCTTCAATAATTGCACTTGCGTAGATACCTAAACTACGTTTGGCAAGACCAGGCATACCAAACTTATAGCGAATGGTTTCACCTTGTTCGGTGATCCTAAAGCCACCATCTAGGGAACCAGGAGGTTGCGACAAAATAGCTGAGTGAGCGGGTAAACCACCACGACCAATTGTGCCACCTCGGCCATGGAATAAGGTCAAGCTCGTGTCGAACTCCTGACAAATCTCAACAAGTGCTTCTTGGGCAGTATATTGGGCCCAACCAGCGGCTAATGCACCTGCATCTTTGGCCGAGTCAGAGTAGCCAATCATAATGTGTTGACCGTCGGCCAAACTATTACGATAACTATCGATACTCAGGATTTGTTTAATAACAGCTGGTGAATGGTTTAAGTCATCTAATGTTTCAAATAATGGTGCAACAGACATCGGCCAAGTGACTTGTGATTGTTGCAACAATAATTGAACTGCAAGGACATCAGATGCATGACTGGCCATGGAAATGATATAAATACCGAAGGCATCTTGGTCATTTGCGGCAATGGTACGACAAGTCGCTAGCACTTCTTGGACATCTTCAGAAGGTTGCCAATCAGTCTGCCAAGCATTGGGTAACAGTGGACGTTTTGAGGCAAGCTCTTTTGTTAAAAATGCAATTTTTTCGTCTTCATTCCAACTGTGATAATCACCTAATGATAAGTACTTACAAATTTCTGCAAGCGCATCTGCATGACGTCCAGAATCT
>P_2C_Liq_1_UnCtyDRAFT_1000138_pt1 | contig 30411 bp, 29 predicted proteins | sample Pon2CUnioCityCA_2_FD_10234 | JGI IMG/M metagenome (IMG submission 10234) | reverse complement strand
CAGTGCCCAAATCGTTACGCCTTTCGTGCGGGTCGGAACTTACCCGACAAGGAATTTCGCTACCTTAGGACCGTTATAGTTACGGCCGCCGTTTACTGGGGCTTCAGTTCGGTGCTTTGACCGAAGTCTAACACGTCCCTTTAACCTTCCAGCACCGGGCAGGCGTCACCCCATATACATCACCTTACGGTTTAGCATAGAGCTGTGTTTTTGATAAACAGTCGCTTGGGCCGATTCTCTGCGGCTCCGAAGAGCCCCCCTTATCCCGAAGTTACGGGGTCAATTTGCCGAGTTCCTTAACAAGAGTTATCTCGCGCGTCTTTAGATTCTCTCCTCGTCTACCTGTGTCGGTTTGCGGTACAGGCACCTGATTGATTAACCCTAGAAGTTTTTCTCGGAAGCATAGATTCACAGTAATTACTTGGTCACGCCTCAGCCTATGTGTGATGCGGATTTACCTACACCACGGCCTAAACGCTTCAACGAGACATATCCACTGACTCGCTACTGCTATCTTTCTCCGTCACTCCATCAGTCAAAAAGGTGGTACAGGAATATCAACCTGTTATCCATCGGCTACGCTTTTCAGCCTCACCTTAGGACCTGACTAACCCAGAGCGGACGAGCCTTGCTCTGGAAACCTTAGACTTTTGACGGTAAGGATTCTCACCTTACTTTTCGTTACTCACACCGGCATTCTCACTTGTCAACGCTCCAACCGTCCTCACGATCGATCTTCACCGCATTGACAACGCTCACCTACCATTCATTACTGAATCCGCAGTTTCGGTATTATGTTTAGCCCCGGTACATCTTCGGCGCGGAGTCACTCGACTAGTGGGCTATTACGCACTCTTTAAAGGGTGGCTGCTTCTAAGCCAACCTCCTAGTTGTTTGTGCAACTCTACATCCTTTTCCACTTAACATAAATTTTGGGACCTTAACTGGCGGTCTGGGCTGTTTCCCTCTCGACCACGGACCTTATCACCCGTAGTCTGACTGCCGAGCATGTAAGTATGACATTCGGAGTTTAATTGATATCAGTACCCCTTGATGGGGCCATCAACCATTCAGTGCTCTACCTTCATACCACTTAATCTCGACGCTAGCCCTAAAGCTATTTCGGTGAGAACCAGCTATCTCTGAGTTCGTTTGGAATTTCACCGCTAGCCACAAGTCATCCAAGCATTTTTTAACATACCCTGGTTCGGTCCTCCATTGGGTTTTACCCCAACTTCAACCTGCTCATGGCTAGATCACTCAGTTTCGGGTCTACAACAACATACTGATGCGCCGGTTAGGACTCGCTTTCGCTACGGCTCCACCCCTTAAGGCTTAACCTTGCATGTTATCGTAACTCGCCGGTTCATTCTACAAAAGGCACGCCATCACCCATTAACGGGCTTTGACTTGTTGTAAGCACAAGGTTTCAGGATCTATTTCACTCCGCTCCCGCGGTTCTTTTCACCTTTCCCTCACGGTACTGGTTCACTATCGGTCACTAGGGAGTATTTAGCCTTACGAGATGGTCCTCGCATGTTCCGACAAGATTTCTCGTGTCTCGCCGTACTCTTCGTTTAACGGAGAGATTAAGTTTTCGTTTACAGGACTCTCACCCTCTTTGGTTGGCTTTCCCACACCATTCAACTAACTTAAACTTTTGTAACTCCAATGTTAAACACGGGCTGGTCTCATTTCGCTCGCCGCTACTTTGAGAATCGCTTTTGCTTTCTTTTCCTGCGGGTACTAAGATGTTTCAGTTCTCCGCGTGTCCCTCTCGATAAATCGAGTACCAAGTCTTCCACTTGGTGGGTTTCCCCATTCGGAAATCTCCGGATCGTCGCTTACTTACAGCTCCCCGAAGCGTATCGTCGTTCGTCACGTCCTTCATCGGCTCCTAGTGCCAAGGCATCCACCTTGCGCTCTTTGTTACTTAACTTTTCATTTCATTATCCACTTTTCAAAGACCTTCTTTAACATAAAAAAGTTAAAGCACTTGTTGAGAAACTGCATAGTCTCTCAAAACTGAATAGAACGTCGTTACTTTGAGCTAGATTTCTCTAGAAAGGAGGTGATCCATCCCCACGTTCTCGTAGGGATACCTTGTTACGACTTTACCCCAATCATCCATCCCACCTTAGGAGGCTCCCTCTAAAAGTTAGGCCACCTACTTCGGGTGTTACAGACTCTCGTGGTATGACGGGCGGTGTGTACAATCTCCGAGAACGTATTCACCGTGGTATGCTGACCCACGATTACTAGCGATTCCAACTTCATGAAGTCGAGTTGCAGACTCCAATCCGAACTGAGACCGGCTTTGAAAGGTTTGCTCCACATTACTGCTTTGCATCTCGCTGTACCGGCCATTGTAGCACGTTTGTAGCCCTGGACATAAGGGGCATGATGATTTGACGTCATCCCCACCTTCCTCCAGTTTATCACTGGCAGTCTCGATAGAGTCCTCAACTAAATGTTAGCAACTATCAATAGGGGTTGCGCTCGTTGCGGGACTTAACCCAACATCTCACGACACGAGCTGACGACAACCATGCACCACCTGTCACCTCAGTCCCGAAGGAAAGTCCTATCTCTAGGACGGTCCGAGGGATGTCAAGCCCAGGTAAGGTTCTTCGCGTATCTTCGAATTAAACAACATGCTCCACCGCTTGTGCGGAGACCCGTCAATTCCTTTGAGTTTCAATCTTGCGATCGTACTTCCCAGGCGGAGAACTTAATGCGTTAACTTCAGCACTGGGTCACCCCAACACTTAGTTCTCAACGTTTACGGCGTGGACTACCAGGGTATCTAATCCTGTTTGCTACCCACGCTTTCGTGCCTCAGCGTCAGTTCCGGTCCAGTTAGCCGCCTTCGCCACTGGTGTTCCTCAATATATCTACGCATTTTACCGCTACACATTGAATTCCACTAACCTCTGCCGTACTCTAGCATGCCAGTTTCGAATGACCCTCCACAGTTAAGCTGTGGGCTTTCACATTCGACTTAACACGCCGCCTACGCACGCTTTACGCCCAATAATTCCGGATAACGCTCGCTCCCTACGTATTACCGCGGCTGCTGGCACGTAGTTAGCCGGAGCTTTCTGGTAAAGTACCGTCAAACCAAAGGCATTTCCTCCTCTGATCATTCTTCCTTTACAACAGAACTTTACGACCCGAAGGCCTTCATCGTTCACGCGGCATTGCTCGGTCAGGCTTTCGCCCATTGCCGAAAATTCCCTACTGCTGCCTCCCATAGGAGTCTGGGCCGTGTCTCAGTCCCAGTGTGGCTGTTCAACCTCTCAGTCCAGCTAAGCATCGTTGCCTTGGTAGGCCGTTACCCTACCAACTAGCTAATGCTGCGCAAGGCTCTCCCAAAGTGGTGCAAACGCACCTTTAAATATAGGTTCATGCGAATCTATATCCTATCCAGTATTAGCCACAGTTTCCCGTGGTTGTCCTCGTCTTTGGGGCAAGTTCCTTACGTGTTCCTCACCCGTTCGCCACTAGAGTGCAAGCACTCTCGTTCGACTTGCATGTATTAGGCATGCCGCCAGCGTTTATCCTGAGCCAGGATCAAACTCTCCATAAAAATGGTTCGCATCTATATATATAGATGACTGCGTTTGATACTGTTTAAACTCAAAGTAATTCTGTTCTATTCAGTTTTCAAAGACCATACGAACCCACTCAGTTTTCGAGTGAATGCTTAAATATCTTATCTTATTTTAAGGAGCATGTCAATGATAATTGCGCCTTTTAATAAGAATTTTAACGCCTTGATTATCCCGCTTTTGAAGCAAAGATTTCTCAACGCGCAAAATTGATTATAGACAACTTCACAAACCGTGTCAAGGATAAACGTGTAAGAACTGTAAAAAAATAAAAAAACCACCAAATGGTGGTTTTTGCAGGCGTTTTTTAAGCGTTCACCGATTGCCAAAATTCAGCCACTGTCAGCGTCTCTTTTTCCCCGTTTACTTCCAATTCAACAAATCCATCTTTAAAGGTTTTCCCTAAGATGACGCGGCGGGGAATTCCAATCAGGCCAGCATCTTTGAATTTGACCCCGGCCCGCTCCCTACGATCATCGAGTAATACCTTGTAGGATTTCGCCAGCCGCTGATAAAACGCGTCCGTCGCTGTGGCGTCATCGGTGAGTGGCAGTACATGATAATCAAACGGTGTCAGACTCGCAGGCCACCGCAGTCCGTCTTCGGTCGCATGTTCTTCAACAACTGCCATTAATGTCCGACTGATGCCGATGCCATAGGAAGCCATTTGAATCGGGTGCATGTGGCCCTCTTGATCTTGGTAAGCGGCGCCCATGGTGTCGGAGTATTTGGTCCCGATTTTAAAGATGTTGCCCACCTCAATGCCTTTCCCTGATTTTAAAGGACCACTCGCATCGGGAGCCATGTCCCCAGCTTGGAGTGTGGTGGCTTCTGCGTTAATGCCATAGGTACTAGACGGTGAATAGAGAATCGTATCTTCGCCGACTTCACTCATTACCATGAATTCATGCGCTTCAATGCCACCGATTTCTCCGGTGTTTGAGGCGACAATTTTGGTTGAGAGCCCGCAGCGTTCAAAGATTCTTGAATACGCTTCTTTGACCGTTTCATACCAATGATTCATATCATCGACATCTTTCGAAAACGTGTAGAGGTCTTTCATGATAAATTCTCGACCCCGCATCAATCCAAAGCGAGGCCGCATTTCGTCTCGGTACTTGGTTTGGATTTGATAGAGCGCTAGTGGCAACTTTTTATAACTGGTTAAAACATCACGCACAACGGCGGTGATGACTTCTTCGTGGGTGGGACCCAGACAAAATTCCCGGTCTTTACGGTCTTTAAGGCGCATCAATTCAGGCCCATAATCATCCCACCGGCCTGATTCATCCCACAAGTCTTTCGGTTGCAAGGCTGGCATAAGCAGTTCCGAACAGCCCAGTGCGTCCAGTTCTTCACGGATAATGGCTTCAATGTTTTTTAAAACTTTTAAGCCGAGTGGTAAATACGTATAGATGCCGGCGGCGGTTTGTTTGATCAACCCAGCTCTAAGCATCAGTTTATGGGATTTGACTTCTGCATCTTTCGGTGCTTCTTTTAGTGTGGGAACGTATAGGTGCGATTGTTTCATCAAGGTCTCCTAGTTAAATATTCGCAGGATATCGTTGAACGTGACAAAGACAAAAAAGCCCATCAACAAGAAAAACATAATGAGGTGCAACGTATTTTCAACCCGCGGGTTGACTTTCCGTCTCGTAATGCCTTCATAGCCTAAAAAGACGAGTCGGCCACCGTCTAGNGCNGGAATCGGTAGTAAGTTAATGATCCCTAAGTTCACACTCAGTAAGCCAATCCAGTTTAAAAAGACAAGCAAGCCCCCACTAATGCTTTGAGCAGTCAGTTGAAAAATGCCGACCGGGCCTGCTAAATCACCGGCCCCAACTTGCGAAGAACTGAATAGTAAGCCGAGCGTATCAAAGATTAAAGCACCCGCGGCAAGCGTTCCGGTAAATCCAGACTGCACGGCTCCAAAGAAATTAAAGGCGTTGGTCGGAGCCACCCCGATGTAGCTTTCAACGATGGCAACGTCTTGTGTGGCGAGTATGGCTTCTTCATAGGGCGTCACGGTGAGATTACGCACTGCATCACCGCGGACCACTTCAAAATTCATCACTTGCCCGGTTTTGTTCGCTTGCAAGCGTTCCACGACGTCTTGCCAAGCATTCACGGGTTGCCCGTTAATCGATTGAATGATGTCGTCTTCTAAAAATCCAGCCGATTCAGCCAGCGTATTATCCACCACCGGACCAATTCTCAGATCAGTAGTCGCATCAGGGTGTGAGTTAAACCCAATGCTGTAAAAAAACAAGCGCGGATTCAACGCGACCTCTTGGCGGTCACCGTCTCGTTCAAAGGTGATGGGAATGTTGCGTGTTCCTAGGGTGTCATTAAGCGCATCAGTTACGTCCGTCCACGTCTTTACAGATTGCCCGTTCACGGCTAAAATCACGTCGCCTTCTGCGAGAAATTCAGCGGCTGGAAAGCCTTCGTTCACACCCCCCAGTTCGGTGGACTCATCGACGGGAAACCCAGTGATTAAGGCAATCACAAAGAAAATACCAATGGCTAAGATGAAGTTCATCATGGGCCCTGCAAAAATGGTTATGAACCGCTGCCATAACGTCTTTGATTCAAACGAACGGTTTTTCGGAGCGATTTGCAGGCGCTTTTTGGCAAATACTAAAAAGGCATCTTCCGCCACAGGCGTTCCGTTAATGTGCAGTTGATCGGCGTTTCTTAAATCAAGTGAATCCACCGTGAAGGCATCCGCTTGCTGCAAGGGATCAATAATAATTTCTTGAATGACACCGTCTTCCAAGGTTACGCTCACGGTATCACCAACATTCACGTATGATTCATTGACGTCTTCGCCGGCCATCGATACATACCCACCAATGGGGATGGCCCGAATGGAAAACTGCGTTTCATTCTTTTTCGTGGACCATAACACTGGCCCTAAGCCTAAGGAAAATTCATGGCACAAAATCCCCGCCTTTTTGGCGAAGTAAAAATGGCCAAACTCATGAATCAATATGACGAGGCCGAGGGTAAATATAAATCCTATAATCGAAACAATAATCATCAAATCACCTTATATTCCTTGTGTAAATAATCGTAACACAAGGACTAAAAATACGAGGACAAAAGACGCAAACAATGATGAATCAAATCGGTCCATCACACCGCCGTGTCCAGGGAAGATATTGGAGAAGTCTTTACGTGCATAATCGCGCTTCAACTTGGAGGCGATTAAGTCACCGAATTGGCCCGATAACGACATGAGTAAGGTCAACCCAACGAGACTGAGCATGGTGAGTGATACTTCCGTGAAAAGCGTCACGTCAAACAAACGGACATAACTCACCGCAAACACGGTGGAAAAAACCATGCCTCCGAGGAGTCCTTCAAAGGTTTTCTTCGGCGAGATAAACGGGGCTAGCTTGTGTTTACCAAAGCGGATGCCAATTAAATAGGCGAAGATGTCAGTCAGTAAGGTGACTAAAAATAAGTAGATGAGTGTCAGTACCCCAACGTTTTGTAAGTAGCTAATTGCCGAAAAGCCAATCGCGATGTATAAGCCGCTTAGAAAAAGTTGGCTCATCGTGTCATATTTGAGTGTATGGTCGATGACAAGCACCGAAAAATACGTGGCACTTGTTCCAAATAAAATCATCAATACAAATAAGCCACTCACATTGTTGAGTAAAAACATAATGAAACTCACATACAAAGTCATGGATGTGGCCGCATGAATCAGATAATATCGCCATGATAAAGCGTCTTTCTTTGAAATCATGCGCGCCATTTCAAACGATGCGACTGTTAAAAAAACTCCCACAACTGCGATAAACAGAACTGTGGGAAGCCAAATAATCGGAATCAGTACAACGGCTAAAACAAGCGAAGTCAAGGCACGTTTTTTCATGCATCTACCTTCCCAAACCGACGCTCTCTGGACGCGTAAAAGTCGAGTGCCTTCATCAGTTCAGTTTCGTCAAAATCTGGCCAGTATACATCGGTGAAATACAGTTCAGCATAGGCGGATTGCCACAGTAAAAAGTTCGACAACCGTTTCTCACCACTGGTCCGGATGAGTAAATCAACGGGAGGTAAAGGGTGCGTGTATAGATGGGACTCGATCATCGCTTCATCGATGGCCGCGGGATCCAGTCCGTCTTTGACATTTTTAGCAATCTGTTGAGTCACATGGACCATCTCATCTTTAAAGCCGTAATCTAAACAGACATTGACGATCAATCCAGTGTTCGCTCGGGAGCTCGTTTCGTATGAGTCAATTAATGATTGGTTGGCTTCGCTTAAACGATCTTTACGCCCCGAAAAAACGACCCGAATGCCGGTCGATGCGTCTGAAAGTTCTTCGATGTCTTTTTTAAACCGTTTCGGTAAACTCATGAGAAAATCGACTTCCGCTTTCGGACGCCGCCAATTTTCAGTTGAAAAAACATACAGGGATACGACGTTGCAGGATGTCTTTTCTAGGGCTTTAATCATTTTTTTAAGGGTTTTAGCCCCTTCCACATGACCTTGCGTTCTCGGTTTATTATGCGCTTTGGCCCAACGGCCATTGCCATCTAAAATCATGGCGATATGTGTGGGCGCATTTGTTTGCATAGTAACCTCTTTCATATACAGCCATATTATACACCATCAAAAAAGAATTGAAAGACGAAAAAAACCACCCGAAGGTGGTTTATACGCTCATCAATTCAGCATCTTTTTGGGATACTTTTTCATCGACTTTGGCGACGAATTGATCGGTCAATTTTTGCACATCTTCTTGATAACTTGCGGACTCATCTTCGGATATGTCGTGAGTCTTTTCCGCTTTCTTGATGGTGTCGTTTGTATCTCTGCGAATGTTGCGAATGTTGACTTTCGCATCTTCTGAGACTTTCTTCGTTTCTTTCACCAACTCTTTTCGGCGATCTTCGGTGAGCGCCGCTAAGACGATACGGATTTGTTCCCCTTCGTTTTGCGGGTTGACGTTGAGGTGCGCGTCGGAAATTGCCCGTTCAAATTCTTTGGTTAAACTGCGGTCATACGGCTTGATCACCAGTTGATTGGCTTCTGGCACTGTGACATTGGCGATTTGTGTGATCGACGTTGCAACCCCGTAGTAATCGACGTACACGCCATCAAGCATGTGGGGGTTCGCACGTCCAGTGCGGATTTTAGCGAGCGCATGCATTAAATGTTCAATCGCTTCTTCCATTTTCATTTCACATTGCATTAATGTTTCTTCCATACAAGTTCCTCGACTTATTTAATGTGCGTGCCGATGGCTTCACCCATCGCCGCTTTTTTAATATTGCCTGGAATGTTCATATCAAAGACGACAATCTCAATGCCATTATCCTTACATAAGGCGGCAGCGGTTGAGTCCATGACGTTGAGTCCGTTTTCTAACACTTCGTGATGCGTAAGTTGATCGAACCGTTTCGCATGAGAATCCGTTCTTGGGTCGGACGAATACACACCATCAATACCGTTTTTAGCCATTAAAATCGTAGTAGCTCCAATTTCCGCAGCCCGTAAGGCGCTCGTCGTATCGGTGGAGAAATAAGGATTTCCAGTTCCTCCCCCAAAGATGACAATCATTCCTTTGGCTAAATTCGAAATCGCTTTGCGGCGGATATAAGGCTCAGCTACTTGCGGGATATTCAAACTGGTCATCGTGCGGGTTTCAACCCCCATGGCTTCCAGCGCATTTTGTAATGCAAGCGCGTTTAAAATGGTCGCTAACATGCCCATATAATCAGCACTCGAACGTTCCATGCCCATTTCTTGAGCGGTTTTGCCGCGCCAAATATTTCCCCCACCTACAATAATGCCAATTTCAAATTGGTCCAAATCGTATGCGGCTTTAATTTCACCAGCAATGTCACTGACGCGGGACGGATCAATCGATAGTCCACCGTCTCCACTAAGCGCTTCACCGGAAAGCTTGATTATCAGTCGCTTTTTCGCCATTGGATCTCCTTTAGTGAATGCTTATGCCGCTTTCATTTGCGCTTGAACTTCAGACGCAAAGTCTTCGGATTTTTTCTCAATGCCTTCGCCGACTTCTAAACGAACGAATGACACAATCGACCCACCGGCAGCTTTCACATGCGCGGCGACCGTTTCATCCGGGTTTTTGACAAACGGTTGATGCACTAAGCAAATATCTTTTAGCATTTTGTTTAAACGCCCTTCAACCATCTTATCAACAATGGCTTCGGGCTTTCCTTCATTGAGTGCTTCAGCTCTTAACACACTGCGTTCATGCGCAATTACATCATCACTCACTTGCGATTCGTCTAAATAGTTAGGGTTGTTAGCTGCGACGTGCATCGCGATATCACGCGCGACATCTTCAGCCGCCCCGTCCAGTGTAACGAGTGAGGCAATTTTGCCTCCCATGTGGGTATACGCACCAAATACTTGGTCAGCCGTTTTAGTGACGCGGACGTAGCGTCTTAATTCAAGTTTTTCACCGATTCGTGACGTCGCTTTAACGATTAAGTCTGCCATCGACCCATCTTCAACCGGTAATGCAAGTGCAGCCTCTAAATCAGCGGCACTTCCGTTCATCAGTTCTTGACCCACTTGGTCGATCAACTCTAAAAACTCTTTATTTTTTGCGACAAAATCCGTTTCTGAGTTAAGTTCAAATAAAATCGCATCATTATCTTTAACAACGACACTCGCAAGTCCCTCAGCAGCCACACGGCTCCCTTTCTTTTGGGCTTTTGCAATGCCTTTTTCCCGAAGATAATCGATCGCTTTGTCGATATCACCGTTTGTTTCGTCGAGCGCTTTTTTACAATCTAACATTCCAGCGCCGGTTTTTTCTCTTAATTCTTTGACTGCTTTTGCATTTACTGCCATGATGAGTGCCTCCTTGTTATCTGGGTATATTTTACCATAGTTAAAGGGCCGGTAGGGTGCCCGATAAAAAGAGCGCCATGCGCTCTTTTTTTATTTAAGTAAGTCGATTAGCTCGGCTTTTTTAAGTTTGGAGTATCCGCTTAATCCGCGTTCTTTAGCGAGCGCTTTTAAGTCGGCCACACTGTGACTGCTTAAATCTGCGCTTGCTGCAGCGGGTGCTTCAGGTGCAGCTTTTGGTTCTGGTTTGGCTTCAGCTTTTGGTTCTGCTTTGGCTTCCGCTTTTGGTTCTGCCTTGGCTTCCGCTTTTGGGGCTGCTTTCGCTTCCGCTTTGGGGGCATCGCTTGCTGACTCTTTTGAATCCTGAGCTTTCGCTTCAGCGCGCGCTTTTTGCGCTTTAGCTTTGGCTTCAGCTTCTTTTTGGTCACGTTCTTCTTTGGATTGTGTGACGACTTCTTCGACTTCGCCGCCGGCGCCTTCTAAGAGCGCATTGGCCATTACTTTTAAGAGTAAACGAATGGAGCGAATCGCATCGTCATTCGCTGGAACGAAATGGTCAAGGTCATCTGGGTCACAGTTTGTATCGAGGACGCCGTAGACTGGAATGCCTAGTTTACGTGCTTCTCTAATCGCATTGATTTCTTTTAACGGATCGATAATGAACACGGCTTGAGGTAGATTACGCATTTCTTTAATACCGGATAAAAAGGCAGTGAGCCGTTCCATCTCTTTACGTAATCCGATAACTTCTTTCTTGGGAAGTCTTTGGAAGGTTCCGTCTTCTTCCATCCGTTCAATGTCGGTTAACCGACGAATGCTTTTACGAATGGTTTTAAAGTTCGTGAGTGTTCCACCAAGCCAACGTTTGGAAACGTAATAGTGCCCCGCACGCTCAGCTTCTTGTTGAATGGCTTCAGCCGCTTGTTTTTTTGTTCCAACAAACAATACTTTGCCATTTTCTTTCGCAATTTCTACGAACCGTTGATACATATCTTCGATGTATTTGACGGTTTGTTGCAAGTCCAAAATGTGAATGCCATGACGGGATGTGTAAATGTATGGATCCATTTTTGGGTTCCAGCGACGGGTTTGATGTCCGAAGTGGACTCCTGATTCCAGGAGTTGTTTCATTTCTACGACTGCCATTAAAGGCCTCCTAAATTGATTTTTTCCGCCACATTGTTCGCGGTGATTTAAGACCCGTAGGCTCCTTTAAATCACTCCCAATGTGTGAGTATTTACGGCGTGATAAAGTATATCAAATAAAAAAGGCTCTTGCAAGCCTTTTTGCGCTTTACTGTGTGGCTTCTTTAGGGACGTATAAGCCGTATATTTTTTTCAGTGGGGCATACAACCACAAGATGGTCAAAAAGTTACTGGCGGCCATGATGATTTGAAAGGGAAAGTCAGCGAGTAAATACGCCCGTGGGTCAATGCCTGTTTGGATGACGGCAAACGGCATAAATAACACCCCGTAGATGAAGCCGCCAAAAAATCCTAACGTCGCCATGGCGTAAATCGACTCACGCGGTTTTATCACGGTATGGTAAAGAACCGGTAAAGTGGCCCACCCAAGGTACATCGGAATCATGTAAAAGGGATTTAATGCGCCCATATATAGGCTATCTATACACACATAGACAGCCAACATGACCAATGAATCACGCAGTTTAAACGTCGACGCAAATAAAAGAATCAAAAGGGTCGAAAACTGCACATTGGGGATGAATGATAAGGCTTGTTCTTGAATCAGTAAAAGGGTCGTGAGTAAAGCCATGAGGGTCAATTTTTTTACGGGCATTTCAAGGCTCCTTTTAAGAGGTGGGAACTAAGTCAAGTTCGATGGTATCACCGGATTCTAGTGCCAATTGATCGATGCCATACGCGGCGTGTTCGCCGTTGACATTCAGTGCGATGTAACTGGTAAACCAGTCACTTTTTAAAGGGCCGATTTCTAGAAGAATACGCCCTTCCACTCCGGAAAAGCTCAACGGCTCACAGTCGGTGGTTGGGTGAAATTCACGGTCCGCACAGGCAATGTCATAATGCGTATCTAAGACGCTAAATAGCGTGTCTGATTCAGTGAATGCATGCGTCGTTTCTTGCAGGGGCTCGCCAGCTTCAGATAAGACGATGGTCACAGATCCTGCGGTTGGAGCGGGCAATGTTTGATCGTACAAAAATAGGGATACGGCTAACCCAACCATCATGCCAATCGTCACAAAAGCTTTTTTCATGCGATGCTCCTATTCGTACGGCATGGTGGAATCCCCATTTAAGTACGCTTCTAACACAGTAAGTGCTAAAAAACTCTGGGGACTCGAAAATTGTCTGGTCGAGGCTGGACCACTCGCATAATCGTAGAGAAATCCGCCCTTTATGGTTTGTAAATTCATCAAGGCATCAGGCAACGTATCTCCCGTTTCCAACACCGTGTCGTACGGATTGCTTGATAAGGCAATTTCGGCCATGATGGCAAGTGCCAGCGAGGGCGCATTATCAAGGCTAGGTACCTGTGTCTCATACGCATCGATGATGCGTGGGGGCGTCGCGTCTTTTAAATGCATAATGGTCATCGCTAAATCATCAAATCCCACGGTGTTTAATTCAACAGTTTCAAGATGCGCCAAGTAGTCATCAATCAAAGCCTCATAGGCCGCTGTATCTGACAAGGCCATCATGCCAAGACTGCCGCGAAAAAGTGGGGTCATTGCGAAGGTTGCTTGATAGTTCTCGATGGCAGAAGGCGCAACCTCACCCAGTGCTTTTTGGACGAGGATATCTTTTAAGTAGCCGGCTTCACCGGTTCCTTGAAGTGCATACGCATCCGGCAGTGGTTCGTTTAGTATCGATAAGCCTGTCAAGACATCATAATTGAATTCATCGATGAATGATTCAGCTTCTTGGGCGATAAAGCGCTCAATGCTGGTTCTCACTTGGAAGGCATTTGCGTCCCAATATTCCAAGGAGAACCGGAAGATATCTCCGTCATTATAAGGGGCATCCGCAAGGCCTACGGACAATGGCTCGTTGTTCTTTTCAATCATGATGTAAGACCCATATAAAGGATTAATTGATCCGATTGATTCAATAAAAATGCCAAATTCACTTTCAGTCGTGATGACTTGATCGTCGCCTAATGCTTCAATTAACAAATCAAGCGGGGTAGCCATCGCTGCGTCGTCATAAGAGAGCGAGCGAATCACAGGTGGTGTGGTATCTAAGACAAATGTGACGGTCCCTTCGACCGCTTGGTATCCAGCTAACTCATCTTTGAGCTGGGTATTTTCGTTTTCTAATTGGTCCACCCTATTTTGCAAGGTTTGGATTTGCGTATCAGTCGCATCGAGATCGTCAGACGAAGGTGCTTGGCACGCCGCCAAACTCACTAGAAGCCATCCGATTAAACCGAGTGAGAACAGTTTTTTCAAAAGAACCTCCTCAATAAAAAAAACCATCCTCCTAGACGGTTTTTACGTATGACCATATATGCTTAAAAAAAGCATTAGGAATCTCGTAAAGACTCTCACCCAGGAGTACTTCAATCACTATCGATCTAGGCAGGTCTACCGGCTCGTCATCGTCCTACTTTGCGCCTTCCCGCTCAACATGTTAAGCAGTGGCATATGCATTTCGTCAGACTTACGGTTGCTGGGACAGCTTTGGTCTTTCACCAAATTCCCTTTTCACCATTTGCATGGACCTAAAACGTTAAAAGTAGTATACGCCCAAACCCGTCAAATAGTCAATATAATCATGCTATAATAACGAAAGATTTGAGGTGATAAAAATGCGTGGATTTCACGTTGCAAAGGGCTATACACAGGTCCATTTGCCAGAACGACAAACACCACTTAGTGCAGGCTATGATTTTTATGTCGCAAAGGCTTTAACCATTGACCCTGGACAAAAAGCACTCGTTGAGACGGGTGTGAAAGCATACATGGGGGATGATGAGGTCTTAAAAATATACATGCGAAGTTCCGTCGCTAAAAATCACACGTTGCAAATGCCCAATCATGTGGGCATCATCGACGCCGATTATTACGGAAACAAAACCAATGATGGGGCGATATTTATTCTCGTACACAATTATGGGGACGCCCCCATTCACCTTGCCCAAGACTCAAGAATCGCCCAAGGGATTTTCTCCAAATATTTAGTGAGCGACCAAGAAATTAAACCCAAAAGACCTCGTGATGGAGGCTTTGGCAGTACTTAAAAAAAGACCATTCCGCTTACTTACTGGAATGGTCTTTTTGACGGACCGAGTCGTACAACGATGAGACAGTTTTTCCATACGTTTTTTTATCGTACGGCCGGGTGATATCGACCAAATCTTGAGCCGCGACCTGATAAGCGCTTGGATCGTTAATGATGGCTTTAATATGGGTGATAAATTCCGCCTCAGTTTTGAACAGCATTCCGTGTTTGTGTGGGGTGATTAGCGTTTTAAGGTGGATGTCTTCATACGCAATGACAGGCAATCCACTGGCCAAGGCTTCAATGGTAGTGAGTCCTTGGGTTTCTGTCTTAGAAAAACTGACAAAGTAATCGGCCATATGATAATAAAGTGGCAACTGATCATGAGGAATCATCCCTAAGAAATGGACGACATCTTGCAAATTGTGCGCCTCTACAAAAGCTTCATAACCCTGCCGATCTGGTCCGTCCCCAATCGCTGTTAAATGGACCGTGTGTCCAATCTCTTTTAACGTCTTTATGGCGTTTAATAATGATTGAATGCTTTTTTCACTGGACATCCGACCCACCGTAATCAAATGGGGAAAGGGTTTGCCGTATCGCTGTTTGATGGCGGCTAAGTCTTCGGGGTGATGCAATGTATGAAATTTGGAAAGGTCGATGCCTGTGGGAATAATCGAATACGGGTTTTTAAAGCCGTATCCCGCAAACGTTTGGGCGACCTTTTCCGTTGGGAATATAACGGCACTCGCAAATTCTGCGTAAAACATGCTGACCCATTTAAAAAATCGTTTCAATGCAGTCGTTCCGCGTTTAGAGATGAAGTGTGTGTAATCCTCGTACATCGTGTGATACGTGTAGATGAACGGAATCCCATCAAGTTTGGCTACTTTTCTGGCAATCCGGCCCATCGTAATCTCTGAGTGACAATGGATGATATCGAGCTTAAACGTTCTTACTTTTTTAATTTTATGCGCACTAAAAAGTCCAATGCGATATTCTTTTAAGGCTTTTTTAGGCGGCCTAAATGCTTTAAACCGGATGACGTGTGCAAGCGGTGTGGCTGCATCGTGATCGTTTGTAAAAATGAAGACTTCGTGACCTAAGTCTAATAGTTCTTCGTATAAATTATGAACGCTCACACTCACACCATTAATAGACGGAAAGTAAGAGTCAGTGAATAAGCCAATTCGCATGGGGACTCCTTTTTATATACTCATTCATTATACGTCAAAGAACACGCCATAAAAAAAGAGCCGAAGCTCTTTTTTTATGCGCTTTTTTCGATCTTTTTCATATTGCGAGTTTTCACATCGAAGATGACAGCGAGAACTAAGACAACCCCAGATATAATATTTTGAATGTTTGATCCGAGTGATAGCATCTGCATCCCATTTATGAGCGAAGCCATAACGAGCGCCCCAATCATTGAGCCTGTGACTTTCCCGATGCCCCCAGCCGCACTGGTTCCGCCGACAAAGGCTCCCGCAATGACTTGTAACTCGAGTCCTTCCCCTGCCGTAAAGGTGGCCGATTGTAAACGCGCAAGGTACATAATTCCGCTAAGTGCCGATAAGAAGCCCATGGAGCTAAAGACAAAATAGGTAATTTTTTCGACACTAATTCCCGACAGTTCAGATGCTTCTGGATTTCCGCCAACCGCAAATATATGGCGTCCTAATACGGTTTTTGTCGTCATGAAATGATAAATAAACACCACGACTCCGACAATCACTAACACCCAAGAGATGCCTCGGTAAGCCCCTAAGACATACGTCACCACGGCAATAATTGTACTAATAAAGATGAGCTTAATAATCATCAGATTTTTAGGCAATACGTCAAAATTGTATTCAATCTTTTTTTGTCGGTTATTGAGTTCTGAATAAATCAACCAGCCAATCGCAAAAAGTCCGACAATGAGTGAAGTCAGCTGCATGCCAAAGACCGTGGCAAGGCCCGGAATGGTCCCCCGGCCAATGGCTTCAATGAGTGGATCATTGACCCCTAGAGTTCCCGTTGATTGTAAGAAGTTAAAAATCAACCCACGGTAGGCGAACATGCCTCCTAACGATGCAACGAATGCTGGTATACCGACTTTCGCAACGAGAAACCCTGTAAGCAATCCAGCGAGCGCCCCAAAAACAAGAACTACCGGCAAAGCAATCGCAGCGGGCATTCCATAACTGACAATTAAGACAGCAGCCATGGCTCCGACAACGCCAGCAATTGACCCCACCGATAAATCGATGTGGCGAATGACGATAATGAGCGTCATTCCGATTGAACCTACAGCAATAAACCCAGTTTGTTGAATGAGGTTAAATATATTTCTCGATGAGACAAACAGTCCCCCCGTCGTAATGGTGAAAAATATAAAGATTCCTGCGAGGGCAATATACATTCCGTAATCCCGAATGTTATTCCGGAAGATTAGCCAAAAATCTTTGATTAGTGTCTGCATGTCATGCTCCTTAGGACGTGGCGTATTTCATCACCGTTTCCGGTGAGAATTCAGCTTTTTTGAGTTCTTTTTTGATTTCGCCCTCGGCAACCACTAGCAACCGGTCACTCATGGCGAGAAGTTCAGGCAATTCTGAAGAAATCATGATAATGCTCATCCCCTCAGCAATCAGCTGATTAATGAGTGTATAAATTTCAAATTTAGCACCGACATCGATGCCGCGTGTGGGTTCATCTAAAATGAGAATCTTCGGACCGACAAAGAGGGCTTTAGAAATCGATACTTTTTGTTGATTTCCACCACTTAAGTAAAAGACCAGTTGTTCAAGACTTGGTGTCTTAACGTTCATTTTTTTGACGTATTCGTCAGCGGCTTGAATTTCACTATTTTTATCGATGACAAAATTTTTGGCAATCTTTGATAGATTGGATAATGTAATGTTTTCTTTCACATCTTTTTTTAATACGAGCCCTTCGGACTTACGGTCTTCGCTGACATAAAATAAGCCATGCTTAATGGCATCGGATGGATGTTTGAAGGTGACGTTTTCACCTTGCATTTTAATCGTCGCATCCATCGTGAATTTTTTGGGATTCCCAAAGACTGCCAAGGCAATCTCGCTGCGGCCAGCTCCCATCAGTCCAGCGAGTCCCATCACTTCACCCCGTCGCAGTTGAAAATTGACGTCTTTAGCGACGTAGCGATCCGTCCGGTGATCAAAGGCCGTTAAGTTTGCTACGTCTAAGATGACATCTTGGGGCACATAGTCTGGGCGTTTGGGATAAATATCATCGATGGAGCGCCCCACCATATCTTTGATGATGCGCGCTTCTTCAATTTCATCTTTTTCCAGCGTTGAGATGGTTTTCCCATCGCGCATGACAGTCACGCGATCTGCGATAATGGTTTCTTTCAGTTTATGAGAAATCATAATGCACGTAATGCCTTCTTCTTTAAGATCCACGAGTAAATTCAACAAGCGCTCTGAATCATTTTCATTGAGAGCCGCCGTGGGCTCGTCCAAAATCAACAGTTTGACCTTTTTAGATAATGCTTTGGCAATTTCTACGAGTTGTTGCTGTCCGACATTAAGATCTTTGACTTTCAATCCCGGATTAATTGTGAGTTGAACACGATTTAATTCCTCAGATGCTCGGTGTATGGTTTCATTCCAATCAATTACTTGACCTTTGGATACTTCATGGGCCAAGAAGATATTTTCATACACAGTCATCTCAGGAATTAAGGCAAGTTCTTGGTTAATGATGACAAGCCCCGCAGCTTCTGAATCATCGATCCGAGAAAATTGACGGATTTCTCCATCGAAATTAATATCCCCCTCATAGCTCCCGTATTTATGGATGCCTGAGAGTACTTTCATGAGCGTGGATTTACCTGCACCATTTTCACCGACAATGAAATGAATGGACCCTTTTTCAACAGAAAAAGAGACATCATCCAAAGCCTTTACGCCTGGAAATGTCTTCGTAATATGCGTCATTTCTAAAATTGGGTTTGTCGCCATCAAATCCCCCTGTAGGGGTAAGGTGACACGGAATGTGCCACCTTACAGGAAAGTAGTTTTGGATTATTGACCCGCGTTGTCGAGGTCTTCTTGGGTGTAGTAGCCTGAGTCAATGATTTCTTCTTGTAAGTTGTCTTGTGTCACGACAACAACTTCTGTTGGAACAGCAGGGACGTCGCTTTCACCATACGTGTTTGTTGGGGTTGGTAAGGCTTCCCCTTTTAAGATGGCATCCGCTGCACTAAAGGCATTTTCAACGAGCGTCCGGACATCTTTTAAGACGGTCATTGATTGCTCACCATCTTGAACGGAACGAACCGATAAGCGGTCAGCATCTTGCCCAGTAATGACAACTTCATCGAGCACTTCAATGAATTCTTGGCGAATGGCCCGGGACGTGAAGTCATTGGGGGCTAAGAAATACGCCACATCATTGGTTGGTGGGAATGTAGATACATGATTTTGGGCGAGGGTGGTAGTGGCATCTGGATCCCATTCTGTATCAACTTGCGTCATGATTTCTAATGCTTCATCCGTTGTTAAGTCTGGATTGTTAATGAAATCAGCATGATTTGGTGCGTTCATAACGGTGAATGTCCCATCAGCAATACGGGGTTGAAGAACACTCCAAGCACCTCGGAAGAATAATGGGGCATTCGCTTCAAAGGTTCCCCCTGAATATAAGTATAATTCATTGCCAGTTGAACCGGGTTCAATGGAATCAATCAAGAATTGACCTTGTTGTTCACCGACGACAATGGAGTCGAATGTGACATAAAAAGCCACGCCTGGTAGGTCCACTAAACGGTCATACGCAATAACTTCGACGCCTTCATCAATGGCATTTTGAACCGCTGTTTTAGCCGCTTCACTGTCGTGCGCAGTGATGATTAAAACTTCCATACCACGGGATACTAAAGTTTCAATATTTGAGGCTTCCACTTGGGAATCGCCATCCGAGAATAAAATCTCATATGAATACTCAGTATCTGCTAAGTATGCTTCAAACCGGGCTTCATCTTGGGTCCAGCGTTCTTCGTTCTGGGTAGGGAGAACAATCCCTATTTCGACATTGGATGAACCGCATGCAGAGAGCGTAAAGCCAGTAACTGCAACGGCAAATAACAGTAATAATTTTTTCACAGTAATCCTCCTAAAAAATTGTATAGACGAAGATTACCATGAAAACGTTTACAAAACCATGCGATATTTTAATCACTTTTTTGGGAAATCTTAATCATCACTGTAAGCGGCATAGTCAACGTAAATGTAGCGACCATTGACCAGAGGATAATTATCAACAAGCATCTCTTGGGAATCTTTAAGCAATGAATCAATGAGTTCTGTAATAACCGCACTCATTAAGTCGGTATTGTGCAGTACCGTACCGTGCAACATGCCTTGATCAATGGATTCAATGGCCAAGTCAATGCCATCGATGCCAACCACTGGGAGCCACAAAGGATGGGTATTGGCATACATCTCACCAGTGTCTGAATCGATGAAATATCCCGCATTTTCTAAAGCGTCAATGGCGCCCAGAGCCATGGCATCGTTGTTACTTACGATGAGTTCAACATGAAAAGCATCACTCGCAAGTCTTTGTGTGAGTCGTTGAAACGCTTCTAAGCGATCAAAAAACGCGACTTCTGTATCGATGATATCAAAGGCAGTCGGACTACTTTCTAACAAATCAATAATGTTGGCAGTACGAATTTCGGCGTCTTGATGCCCGGGTTGTCCTTTTAAAATCAAGGTTTGAATGGCACCGTCTTCGTTCGTATCTAACGATCGCTCAGTCAGTAACGCATCTATCAGTGCAAACTGTATGACGGCCGACTGTGAAGCTTCTGACCCCACGTAATAGGCATTTCGCGATTGCATGATGTCTTCACTGAGTGGCTCACGGTTAAAAAAGACCAACTTAATCCCGGCTTGCTCAGCCAGTTCGATAAGTGGGTACACCCCGACACGATCCACTGGATTAATTAAAATGAGCGGTGGCTCACTTTCCACAATGGCTTTAAATTGATTGTTTTGAATTAACTGAGAGCCTTCGGCATCGTAGACCTCAAAGGAATACGGATAAGCCTCTGCTTCACTGATTAAGGATTGTTCAAATGACTGCATGAACAAATCATCTTGATCATAAATCAACAAGGGAATAGACACTTGCCCGTCGCCTTGACAGGCACTCAGGTTGACACTTAACAAAAGAACAATTAATCCCATTAAACTACGCTTCATCATCGGACCTCATCGGGTGCTTAGGAATGGCAATATGGATGGTTGTGGAGACATCAATGTCAGAATAAAACTCAAATATAATGCGCGTTTGATAATACAATTTCAAACGTTGATAAACATTTTTCAAGCCCACACTCGTGTAAGCATCGTCATGGATGTTTCGGTAAATCGTAGCGATTTGTTCATCGGTTAACCCATAGCCTGTATTGGTGACATAAAAATGAATGAATTCATCATCTAAGTCAGTTTTAATGGTAATCTCTCCCGTTTCATCTTGCTCGATGCCATGATAGATGGCATTTTCAATGAGCGGCTGCAAGATGAGTTTGATGGTCGAATACTGATAGACCTCAGGATTTACATCAAACCGATAATCAAATTGATAGCCGTAACGAATCTTTTGGATGTTCAAATAATTTTGCGCATGCTCGAGTTCTTTTTGAATGGCAATAATCGGTTGGCCTTTTGAGATACTGATCCGGAAAAACCGTGACAGCGAAACCACCATATTTATGACATCCTCGTGTTTATTTTGTTCGGACAAGCCGACGATGGAATCGAGAGTGTTGTAGAGAAAATGCGGATTAATTTGCGTTTGTAGGGCAATGAGTTCAGTTTTCCGCTTCTCATTTTCTTCATGTTCTAAGTTTTTCAACAACGTTCTAATTTCTCGGATCATCCGGTTGTATTCGTTGCCTAATTCAACGATTTCTTTTTGCCCAGTAATCGACACTTCTTGATATAAATGGTCGCGGTGGTTCAATTCTTTCATATGGTTTTGCAAGCGAATGAGCGGTTTTGTCATCGCTTTTGAAACGATGTTAAAGACAAACAGACCAACCACAAGGGTGGATACAAAAATCAAAAAGATGATGAGAAATAATGTTTCGTTGGTTGTTTGCAAGACGTCGACGTTCATAAACGTGGCCAGACGGAACCGCGTCTGGGCTATCGTTTGAATGCTGACGTAGTAGCGACTATCCTCAAGCATCTCAAACCCACTGCCAATGACCATATCTAATACGAGATCAACTGACCCACATTCCGCGTCATTACAATTCGAAAGGGTCGTTAAGATCACTGTTTCATTCGGACCGATAAGAAGTGAATGCCCGCCGTCGATGGTGTAGACACTATCGAGAATGCTTTCGAGTGCTGCTAGATCAATCTCAAATGCTAAAACACCGAGTTGCCGGACGTCTTCGTCGTAGTAATACATCGCTTTAGACATTAAAATCGTATCCGATGTTGTGCCGTAATATAAACGATTATCTGGTTGCGGCGTGACGATATACAGCAATGGGTTATCGAGGGATTGTGCAATGAATGAAACGTCCGACCGACTTCTATAAAGTTTACTCGGGGTATCATTTTTAACAATGGCTCCCTCAGGGGTAAATAAGGTGATCGATTCCACGTTCGGATTCGAAAACTGATAACTCGTTAAAAGATTTTGAATGTCCGCAGCACTGCTTGATTCTGTTTCAATACTCTCACTCAGTAAGCCCATCAAAACGCGGTGTTCTTCAAAATAGGCTTCAAAGTTTAAAGTGACTTGTTGATTAATCGAGATGGCATTATTTTCCGTGACCGATTCAAAGCGTCCTGTAGTTGTAAAGTAAGACGCCAAAAATGCGGCCACTAATGCCACTGAAATAATTGTGAAAAACACAACGTTAAGTTTCCAATTAAACCCCATATCACGCCTAATTTTTTTCATCGGCGATACTCTTTGGGGGACTTTCCAACGACTTTTTTAAAGGCGTGCGAGAAATAATACACATCTTTATATCCCACATCTAAGGCAATTTGAGAGATGCTTGAGGGCGTCTTTTTCAGAAGTTGTTTCGCGCGTTCAACGCGTTTTTGCGTCACATACCGAGAAAACGTCACACCGGTTTTTGCTTTGAATTGTTTGGATAAGTACGGAACACTGAGATAAAATTTATGCGACAGTTCGTCCAAAGAGAGCGCGGAATCGGTAATGTGTTCATCCACAAAAGCGAGAATGCCATCAAGCTTATGCACGGCTCCGTCCCGCTGTCTTGACCAGGCCATATGCCACCCAACAATGATCGATTCAAAATGCACTTTTAAGCCTTCAATATCGGTGTCATCTTGAAATGTTATCGGCGAAATATCAAGATCTTCATGACCCATCTGGTCGAGGATGGAATGCACGTGCATCAAGGTCATTGGGAGTTCCATTTTGAGTTGAGGAAGCGTCACCAATGACAGGCGTTCCGCTTCTTCAAACTTATCTTGAATGAACTTTTTCAAGGCTTTTAATGATGACTGAAAGAGCCGTTTCAATAACGTTAAGTCTTCGGCCTCAAATAAAATCGTCTTCAACGTAGACGCAATATCATCATAAAAAATCGGTGAATTTTCTTCCAAGGCCGCATTCGATTGTTTCAAAAAGGTAATGTCCGTAAACATTTTTTTCAACGCATATAAGTCGGGAAAGACCCGGCTGACTAAAAACTGCGGCGTTATTTCAAAGAATCGCTCGATAGAAAGTGTCCATTCTGACAACATTTCACTGAGCATTTCTGGCCCAGGCCTAGGCGTCCCTTGAACGATAAATATGCCGTCTGGAAAGACCATTTGTTGCTGAAACGGCGTGGATTTAAATTCTGTATCAATAAATGTTTTAATCGCAAAATACAAGTCATCCTGGCGGGAATCTTTCGGCACGCTCAACCAAATTCCGTAATAGGAGGCTCCATCCGGTAAAGCAAGGCCCATATCTTGCAAGCGGGATAAGTCCCGTCGGTCAAAATGATCATAGACCAAATAGGCAATGAGCATTTTTTCTAATAAAGTCGGTTTGATTGCGGCATACTCGTGGCGCAGTTGCGTGGCGTGTTTTTTCTTTTCGACCGCCGCATCCATTTCCGTTTTCAATCGGGCAAGAAACTCCCGCAGTTCACCGGGTGCGACCGGTTTCATTAAGTAGTGTTCAATTTTTAGATGAATCGCCTCTTTGGCGTATTGAAAATCGTCATAGCCTGTAATAAAGGCGATTTTAATCGACGGGTATAACGTGCGAACTTGCCGGGTCATTTCAATGCCGTCAACAAATGGCATCTTGATATCTGACAAAATAACGTCAACGGTATTTTGCTCCAAAAATTCTAAAGCATCAAAGCCATTGCCGGTACTTCCAACGATGGTAAACCCATCGACATCTTTTAAGTGATTGGCGATGCGACCGCGAATTTCATCTTCGTCATCAACGAGTAACACTTTATACATAGACGCTCCTATGGCTCATTATACCGAAGATTTAAAGATTGTTAGAAAAACGCTTTCTTTTTTCTTCCATAAAAAAACCCCGTCCAAACTTGGACGGGGGAATGCGTTATTTCAATTGTTGAGCGGCAAACCAAATGCGTTTGTCGTAGGCGCCCTCTAAATCATCACACAGTGCAGCGGTGACCGCATCATCGCCTGAAGCATCGCGTAATTCCTGGACGGTTGCTTTTAAAGTCGTGTACGTTTCGTGCACGATTTCTACCACCTCTTTGACGTCGTAGTCTTTTTCAGGAAGTTCGGAAAATTGACTGAGTGATAGATAATCTTTGAGTGCGGCAGGTGCGTAGCTTCCGAGCATCCGCATCCGTTCCGCGACCTCATCGTACTGGGCAAAAAATTCATCGTACATGTCTTCAAGTGCTTCGTGAACCGGGACAAAACGTGGGCCTTTGACGTTCCAATGCAAGTTATGAAATTTGGTGTTTAAGAGGGCTAAATCAGCCACAAGTTGGCGCATAATGTCGAGTTTTTTCATGCATGTATCTCCTTTAATCAAGATACATTCAGTATATTGTAATCATTACAATTTTGCAAGTATTCCGTTTTTATCGGCGGCCAGCGCCTGCCTGTTTAATATTCTTTTTCAGCTCGTTTTCTGCTTTCGTGAAATCAATCTGGCGTTCGCGGTTTTCTTCGATGCGAATCTCTCTGAATTCTTCCAGCGCCGCGAGGGCTTGCTCTTCCGTTTTTCCCACGTTGGCTTCTTGGGCAATGACCGAGGCTTCATTTCCGGAAAATTCAAGATTTCCGTTGATGACCACGACAAATAATGTACTGGATTTGGTGACTAATTTGATGGTCGCATACTCAAGCGCGGCAATGACTGGGACGTGATCTTCAAGCACCGCAAAATCCCCCGTTGAGCGTGACTGCACAACAAAGTGATCAATGGCTTCTTGAAATTGCACCCCAGCAGGGGAAATGAGTGAAAACTGCATACTAACCTTCGAGTGTTTTGGCTTTGGCTAAGACATCGTCGATGGATCCGACTAAGCGGAAAGCATCTTCAGGGACGTCATCATGGGTGCCGGCCAGGATTTCTTTAAATCCACGAATCGTCTCAGCAACTGGTACGTAAGACCCTTTTTGACCGGTAAATTGTTCGGCCACGTGGAAGTTTTGGGAGAGGAATAAGCGGACTCTACGGGCTCGGTGGACGAGGAGTTTATCCTCTTCGGACAGTTCATCCATCCCGAGTATCGCGATGATGTCTAAGAGTTCGTTGTACCGTTGAATGGTCATTTGGACTTCTCTGGCAATTTCATAGTGCTCATCACCGACGAGCTCTGGTTCTAAGGCGCGGGATGTGGATTCAAGAGGGTCAACAGCCGGGTATATGCCTTCTTCTGAAATCTTCCGAGACAAGTTGGTTGTCGCATCTAAGTGGGCAAATGTCGTCGCTGGGGCAGGGTCTGTGTAGTCATCTGCGGGCACATAGACCGCTTGAATCGACGTGATTGATCCTTCTTTGGTCGAAGTAATACGTTCTTGAAGTTTCCCCATGTCCGTCGCTAATGTCGGTTGATACCCAACCGCTGAAGGCATCCGGCCCAATAAGGCTGAAACTTCAGATCCGGCTTGGGTAAAGCGGAAAATGTTGTCGATGAATAATAAGACATCTTGCTTTTCTTCATCGCGGAAATGTTCCGCCATCGTCAGGCCAGTTAAGCCGACACGCATTCTCGCTCCTGGCGGTTCGTTCATTTGACCAAAGACCATGGCCGTTTTCTTAATGACGCCTGAATCGGTCATTTCGTGGTATAGGTCATTGCCTTCACGGGTTCTTTCACCAACACCTGCAAAGACGGAAATTCCGCCGTGCTCTTGTGCGATGTTGTGGATGAGTTCTTGGATGAGCACGGTTTTACCAACCCCAGCTCCCCCAAACAACCCGACTTTCCCACCCTTAACATAGGGCGCGAGTAAGTCGACGACTTTAATGCCAGTTTCTAAGATTTCTGTTTCACTGGATAAGTCATCCAGTTTTGGGGCCGGCCGGTGAATCGGCATTCTTTTGACTTTTTTTGAAAAGCCATCTTGGTTATCAATGGGATCACCTAAGACATTAAAGATGCGGCCGAGCGTTTCTTGACCCACGGGGACAGAAATCGGTGCACCCGTATCAGTGACGGGCATCCCACGTTTAATTCCATCGGTGGAATCCATGGCGATGGTGCGCACCACGTTATCCCCTAAATGAAGCGATACCTCAAGCGTAAGATCAATGTCGACCACGCGCGATTTATCGTCCATATTGGAAATTTTAAGGGCGTAATTTATTTCGGGGAGTGCATCGTCAAAGACCACGTCGACGACGGGTCCCATGACTTGTAATACTTTCCCTTGATTCATGAAAGCCTCCTAGTTCACAGCGTTTGCGCCGCCGATGATATCGGTAAGTTCAATCGTGATGGCATCTTGACGGGCTTTGTTGTATGTAAGTGTCAGTGAATCGATCAATTCTTCAGCATTGTCAGTGGCATTCTTCATCGCCGTCATGCGCGATGCATGCTCACTGGCTTTGCCTTCTAATACTTGACCATAAAGTGTGTTAACGACGTAATTCGGAAGTAAGGTATCGAGTGCTTTTTTGATGCTCGGTTCAAAGTCGTATATGGGCACTTGAGCGGCCGCTTTATCGATGTCGACATCTGGGTTAAAAGCAAGCGGAACAAGTGGTTTTACCGATACTTCTTGACTGAGTGTATTGATGAACGTGTTGAATACGGAAATGATTTCATCGGTCCGCCCTGCCAAGTAATCTTTAATGAACGTATCGGTCAGCTTTTGAAAATCAATAAACTGAAAGTCATCACGCACTTGAATGGGCGCATCTTGAATGAGTGTGTAGCCTTTATTTTTCGCAAAGCTAAATGCTTTATTGCCGATGGCGGCCACAGATATTCTCTTGCGGTCGTATTGATGCGTGTCCAAATAATTTTCAAACGCCTTAAAGACGTTGGCATTGTATGGACCGGCTAAGCCACGGTCGGATGTAATCAAAATAAACGTCGAATGTTTGATTTCACGAGGATTTAAGAAGGGATGCGTGAGATCGGGATCTTCGTTAAACATCCGTGATAAAATGGCTTCTAGTTTTTCGGTTAAGGGGCGGTAATCTTTGATCGTTTTTTCCGCTTTTTTCAGTTTCGAAGCACTCACCATGTGCATCGCTTTGGTTATTTGCGATGTTTTTTGGGTGCCTTGAATGCGTTGCTTAATATCACGCATGTTGGCCATAGCGATGACCCTCCTAATTTCGGATTAGACGAATGACTTCACAGCTTTTTCCATGACTTCGTTCATGGCCGCTTGATCCGGTAAGACTTTCTCTTCACGAATCGTTTTTAAACATTTTTGACCGCCTTTATCTTGGTCAAATGTGGCGTGTAAGTGGGTTTCAAACCGGCGGATTTTTTCCACGTCAATGGCATCGAGGAAGCCACGGGTTAACGCGTAAATCGAGACGACTTGTTTCTCGACGTCTAACACGTCATGCAACCCTTGTTTGAGGATTTCTACCGTCCGTTCACCCCGGGCGAGTTTGCGTTTAGTGGTGGCGTCTAAATCTGAGCCAAATTGCGTAAAGGCTTCTAATTCACGGTAGCTCGCTAAATCAAGACGGAGCGTTCCGGACACTTTTTTAATCGCTTTAATTTGTGCCGATCCACCGACTCGAGACACAGAGTTCCCTGCATTAATGGCGGGTCTAACCCCGCTGTAAAAGAGGTTACTTTGTAAGAAAATCTGACCGTCGGTAATGGAGATGACGTTGGTGGGAATGTACGCCGCAATGTCACCGGCTTGCGTTTCGATAATCGGCAGTGCCGTAATTGACCCACCACCTAAATCATCATTCAGTTTAGCGGCCCGTTCAAGTAACCGGGAGTGTAAGTAAAAGACATCCCCAGGGAATGCTTCGCGTCCTGGTGGGCGTCTTAATAGTAATGAAAGTTCACGGTAGGCAATGGCGTGTTTGGTCAAATCATCATAGACGACCAACACGTGTTTGCCATCATACATGAATTCTTCCCCCATCGTGACTCCCGCGTAGGGCGCTAGATAAAGGAGTGGTGATGGTTCCGAGGCGCCCGCGCTTACAATGATGGAGTAATCCATTGCCCCGTGGCGTTTGAGCGTTTCTTGAATGCCCGCCACGGTCGATTCTTTCTGACCGATGGCGACATAAATGCATATGACATCTTTGCCTTTTTGATTGATGATGGTATCTACAGCAATCGAGGTTTTCCCGGTTTTCCGGTCCCCGATAATGAGCTCACGTTGGCCTCGGCCAATCGGAACGAGCGCATCCAAGACTTTGATTCCGGTCTGCAGTGGCTCTTCGACTGATTTACGAGTCATCACGCCCGGCGCTTTTTTCTCTAGCGGACGGGTTTTCTTGATGGGGATCGACCCTAAGCCATCAATCGCTTGCCCCAGTGGATTGACCACTCGGCCAATTAAATCTTTGCCCACAGGAACTTCTAAAATGCGACCGGTTGTTTTGACCGTGTCGCCTTCTTTGACCGCCGTAGACTCATCTAAAATGATGACGCCGACGTGATCTTTTTCTAAATTTAATGCCATACCATAGATATCATTATCAAATGCGAGCAGTTCCCCGCTCATTGCGTTGTCCAGACCATGGACTAAAGCGATGCCGTCGCCGACGCTGACCACGGTACCAACCGATTCGGTTTTCAGGTCTTTTTCGAACGACTCAATTTGCGCTTTAATCAGGTTACTGATCTCGACGGGATTAATTTTACTCATAGCGTCACCTGCTTATCGTGTGTTTGAGTGTGTCGTACATGGTAGAAGTCGATGCATCAAATATCTTGTCATCATAGGCAATTCGAAGTCCCCCTACCATCTGGGGATCCACATGAACCGTGAGTGTAGGACTTTTAAAACGTGATTTAAATGCCTCTACCAGCTTTTTTTCTTGCGGGGCTGATAGAGCGTGCGCCGTGTAGATATGAATTTCTTTCTCTTCACTTAAGGCTTGAATGACCGTAAAAAAAGCATCCAATATCCCAGTCAGTTCAGCCAGGCGTCCATGATGCATGATGACGTCAACAAAATGCCGCATCAACGAAGAATCCGTTGCCTCAGCGACCATTTTGCGGACCGTATCATCGGCCACGTTGGGATGAGAGAGAAACGCTTTTTTTCCAGCAAACCCTTCGGCCAGTCCGTGCGCGACTGCCTCGGTACTGTCAAGCTCACCCTTTTCTACCGCCAACTCAAAAAGGGCCTGCGCATACGAGCGATGCAGACTACTCATTTTGGCTCACTTCCGCGATGGCGTCGTCGATGAGGGCCATGTAAGTGGCTTCATCAATTTCTTTGTCGATGACTTTTTTAGAAAGTGTCATCGCCACGCCGATAATTTCTTCGCGAATCGATTTACGGGCATTTTCAATGTCTTTGGCGATTTCATTGTCCGCGTGTTTCTTCATGGTTCGCACTTCATCTTTCGTGTTTTCCAGTGTTTTAACACGCGTATTTTCGGCTTGTTCTTTGGCGGCATCTAAAATGGCTTTCGCCTCTTCTTTGATGCTCGCAAGTTCAGCTTGGGCCTTTTCCCGTAAGTTTTGAGCTTTTTCTTTGTCGGCTTGAGCCGACGCAATATCTTCATCAACGACGCTTTGACGCGCATCCAAAAATCCCGTGACTTTGTCCCAGAGAAATTGTTTGACTAAGACAATTAAAATCACAGTGGCGATCAGTTGGATGAGTATTTCAATCGGGTTGATGATGATGCCATTTTGCACTAAATTTTCAATGGCTTCAGAAAGCCTAGAAGCAAATCCAGACATATGGACCTCCTCTAAACTAAGTTGTGAAGATTAAAATAAAGGCAATGATGAGTGCGTAAAGCCCGGTTGTCTCGGCCATCGCTTGCCCGACGAGCATCGTGGTCGTGATTTTCCCGGATGCTTCTGGTTGACGGCCAACGGCTTCGGCTGCTTTCCCTGCGGCAATCCCTTGTCCGATCCCAGGACCAAGTCCCGCGATCATTGCAATGCCGGCGCCCAATAGTGCGTACGCACGAATAAAGGCATCAGCTGTTACTTGAATAGTATCAACATCCATAATTTAAATCCTCCTAATGAGTGTAAGTTATTTTAAGCTGGTTCCGAATCTTCAATGGCCATAGACAAGAAGATCGTCAGCAGCATGAAATACAC